>WNFO01000581.1_pt1 | contig 28562 bp, 23 predicted proteins | sample 5400251 | NCBI WGS metagenome assembly WNFO01 (sample SAMN13153354, study PRJNA577476) | soil metagenome | isolation source: 100 cm saprolite under Madrone tree | place: USA:California | collected 2016-06-14
TGCAATTTCAGCGCGACAAAGGTTTCTGTATTCGAATCGGGAGCCACGTCGGGCTCGCTGCGATAGCCGACCACGCGCTGGCCATCGACCATGCCCGGGCCATATTGCCCCCGTACCGTGTTTCTCAAAACGTCTTCAGGGTCGAGAGGCTGAATGGCGTGTAACACTTCGGCTTGCTTGTTGCGAACTTCGTCGGCACCGAAAGAGATGGGAGGCTCCATCGCAGTCATGGTCAAAAGCTGGAAAAGATGATTGGGCACCATGTCGCGAAGCGCGCCCGCAGTTTCGTAAAAGCCGCCACGGTGCTCGACGCCGACGGTTTCGGCCGCGGTGATTTGCACGTGGTCGACGTAGTTGCGGTTCCAGAGCGGCTCGATGATGTTGTTGGAAAAGCGGAAGACCATGACGTTTTGCACGGTCTCTTTGCCGAGGTAATGATCGATGCGGTAGATCTGCTTTTCGGTCAGAACCTGGTTCAATTCTTGATTCAGCTTCTTGGCCGATTCGAGATCGTGACCAAAAGGCTTTTCGATGATAACGCGCGCCCAATGGCCAGTCTCTTCTTTTGTCAGACAGCACTGGCCTAGCATTTGGGCAATAGGCGAGAAGAACCGCGGAGCTACTGCCAGATAGAAAAATCGATTGCCTATAGTGTTGTGCCGTTTATCGGCTTCGTCGATCTGTTGCTCCAGGCGCTTGTAAGCCTCCGGGTCCAGGAAATCGCCTTTGACGTAGTAGATGCGCTCGCACATCCAGTCCCAGAGCTTCGGGTCGATGGGCGTGGAAACGTATTTTGGAATTTCTGCGGACAGCATTTTCCGGAAGCTGGCGGTATCAAAATCGTTGCCGGCAAAGCCTATGATGGCAAATTGTTTGGGCAGAACGTCGTCCTGGGCCAGGTTACAGAGCGCGGGAATCAGCTTGCGCTTGGTGAGGTCGCCGGTGGCGCCGAAAATAACCATCACACACGGCGACGCGGTAGGGTTCATGTCCAAATGGTCGAGGCTCATGAGAGAGAATTCCTATCTTCGGGCGCGAAATGATTCTTGAAACCCTTAATGCCCGGACTTCTTTTCGATGTGGCCGCCGAACTGAAAGCGCATCGCGGACAATACTTTTGCGGCAAAATCGTCTTCGCCGCGCGACGTAAACCTCTGGAACAGAGAAGCGGTCAGAACGGGCGCGGGCGCGGTGGATTCGATGGCGGCGAGTATGGTCCAGCGGCCTTCGCCGGAATCGGAGACGCGGCCGGAAAAGCGTTCCAGAGTTGGCTGCTCGAGAAGAGAAATCGCGGTCAGATCGAGCAACCACGATGCGACCACGCTGCCGCGGCGCCATACTTCCGTAACGTCGGCAAGATTGAAATCGTACTGATAGTGTTCCGGATTGCGCAGTGGTGTGGTTTCCGCATCGGTTTCACGGTGAGATTTCCCCGCGTTAGCGTGCTTGAGAATGTTCAGACCCTCGGCGTAAGCGGCCATCAGGCCGTATTCGATGCCGTTGTGGACCATTTTGACGAAGTGGCCGGCGCCGGAGGGACCACAGTGAAGGTAACCCTCCTCCGCGGTGCCGGGCACCTTATCGCGGCCGGGAGTGCGGTCCACGTTGCCGCGCCCCGGCGCAAGCGTCTTGAAGATGGGATCGAGACGCTTTACGACGGCCGTCTCGCCGCCAATCATCTGGCAATAGCCGCGTTCGAGGCCCCAGACGCCGCCGCTGGTACCGACATCGCAATAGTGGATTCCCTTGGCGGTGAGTTCTTTGGCGCGGCGAATGTCATCGATGTAGTACGAATTTCCACCATCGATCACGGTGTCGCCGGACTCGAGTTTGCCGACCAAATCGTGTAGCGAGGCGTCGACCACCGCGGCCGGTACCATAAGCCAGATCGCGCGGGGCTTCTGCAGTTTTTTGACGAAATCATCGATCGAGGTTGCTCCGGTCGCGCCTTCGCCTTCCAATTGCTTCACGGAATCCGCGCTGCGATCGTAGACGACGCATTTGTGACCATTTTTCTGCAGGCGCCGAACCATGTTGGCGCCCATTCTTCCCAGCCCGATCATCCCCAGTTGCATCGTCTGTGCTCCTCAGCGTTCCGCAAAGTAGAAATCTTTTGCAACTCTAGGCAATTGCTTTTTGCACAGCTTTGGTCAGAATGGCGAGCCCTGACTTCAGATTCTTCCCCAAGTGGACGCGCAAAGCGCGGCGGCCGCGCTCCGCGAGAACGGCGAAATCGCCGCGAGCCTGTGCTGCCTTGACTATGCCGAAGGTGTACTTCTGTCCCGGGACGGGTAGATCCTTGGCATCGTCGCAAGTAATCTGCAAGAAAACGCCGCTATTGGGGCCGCCTTTGTAGGCTTGTCCCGTGGAATGCAGGAAACGGGGGCCGAAGCCCAGGACCGTAGCCACTTTTTTCTTGTCACGCACGGCGTGGCGAATCGTTTGTAAGGATTTTTCATTGGCGGCGTTCATCGTGATGTAGCCGAGGACGGCAAAATAATCGCCGGCCTTGAGCCGCAAAAGATGGGTCTTCAGAACATCGGCAAGAGCCGGGCCGTGCACTGCGACTACATTCTTTTCGTCGGCGAAAAGCTTTATACCGCCTGCTTCGAAAAATGGCACTTCTGGTGGAAGGCTCCCTGTGGCTTCGTACTGACTTGTCAGTTTCTTGGTTTCGATCTTGCTGGCTTCCACGTCGGGCTGGTTGAAAGCATTGATGCCGATGATGGAGCCTGCAACAGCGGTAGCGATTTCCCAGCGAAAGAATTCCTGGCCAAGATTGTAAATATTCGGGAGCGTGATCCGCACCACAGGGTGCCCGGCCTTCTCGAGAGCAGCGACTGCGGCATCCTGGGCCTTGTTGGGCTTCGAAGCCAGGCGCAGATAGGCAAAGACGCGATCGTTGCCATAGGCCGCTGGCTTGGCGAGGCGTTCGCGGTCAACGGGAATAATGCCTTTGCCGATTTTGCCGGTGGATTCGGCAATCAATTGCTCGAGCCACGCGCCGAGATCAGAGATTCCGGGCGAGGTGATGAAGGTGATTTTGTCCCGGCCGTGATTCGCGGCGGTGCCGAGGATCGTCCCCAGAATCACTCCTGGATTCACGTCAGCGGAAGCAGTTGCGCTGCAGGCTTGAACCATCTCCTGGGTGTTGTTCAGGAATTTTGCGACGTCGAGGCCCATCACGGCGGCGGGAACCATGCCGAAATTGGAAAGCGCGGAATAGCGGCCGCCGATGCTGGGAACGCCGAAACAAATCTTGCGAAATTTGTCGGCCTCCGCCACTTGCTGCATCTTCGAGCCCGGGTCGGTAATGGCGATGAAGCGATTCCCGACTTCTTTTTCGCCCACGTTGGCCTTGATGCGTTCAAAAAAATACTGTTTGTAGATATTTGGCTCCAGCGTGCTTCCCGATTTACTGGAGACGATGCAAACCGTGCTCTTGAGATCTACTCTCGCTTCGATGGCCGTGATTTGGGCGGGGTCGGTGGAATCAAGGACATGCAACTCGGGAAACCCTTTGATTTTTCCAAACGTCATTCGCAGGACTTCGGGGCAAAGGCTCGAACCGCCCATGCCGAGTAGCAACGCGTGCTTGAAACGCGCTTTCTTCACCTCCGCAGCAATCTGCTTTAAGGCATCGATGTGCGAAAGCTGCTCCTCGGTGATGGTGAGCCAGCCGAGCCAATTGCTCTCGTCCGTTCCAGTCCATAGCGAAGCGTCCTTTTGCCAGAGACGCGCGACTTTATTGTTCTTTTTCCAATCGTCAATCGACGCGGCTACCGCACCTGCAAGTGGGCCGGGTAACTTGTAGGTCTGGCGGTTTAGGCTCACGCGGGCACACCTGCCGTTTTGCTGACGGCATCCAAGAGGGTCTTGAAGGCGTCGGAAAAAAGCTTGACGCCGTCGACCATCAGCTTATCCGTCACTTCTTTCATGGAAATTCCGGCCTTAGCCAGATCGGCCATGGTTTTCGCGGCGCCTTCCACGTTTTCGGTGAGGCTGGGACGAACTTTCCCGTGATCCCGGAAGGCGTCAATTGTAGCGGGAGGAATGGTGTCCACGGTGTCCGCGCCAATGAGCTCTTCGACGTAAACCACGTCCCGATATTTCGGATTCTTGGTGCTGGTGCTGGCCCAGAGCAAGCGTTGCGTCTGCGCGCCCTTGGCCGCCAGGGCCTTCCAGCGCGGACCGCCGAAAAGTTCCTGATACTTCTTATACGTAAGCCGGGCGTTGGCAATAGCCACCTTGCCGTGGAGGCTTTCGAGCAACGCCTTCTGCGCGGCGTCCGTCGTGTTCTTCAGTTTTTCATCGAGTTTGCTATCGACAAGCGTATCGATGCGGCTGACGAAAAAGCTGGCGACACTTGCGATGTGGCTAATGTCCTGGCCCTTTGCCGCCCGAGCCTCGAGTGCAGACAGAAACGCTTCGGCAACCTGTTCGTATGCCGATTGCGCGAAAAGCAGCGTGATATTGATGTTGATGCCGTCTTCGAGGGCCTGGCGTATGGCGGGGAGCCCTTCGGGCGTGCCGGGAATTTTGATCATGACGTTCGGGCGATCCACGGCCTTCCAGAGGCGGCGAGCTTCCGCGAGCGAGGCCTTGGTATCGAAGCCGAGAAACGGTGAAACTTCCAGGCTCACGTAACCGTCGCGCCGTTTCGTTTCCGCATACACCGGTTTGAAGATGTCGCACGCATCCTGCACGTCGCGAATGGCGATTTTCTCGAAGATGCCGTTGGCGTCGAGCTTCTTCGCTTCCGGCGATGTGAGGATATCGTTGTATAAATTGCTGCCGGTGATGGCCTTCTCGAAAATAGCGGGGTTGGAGGTCATCCCGCGGAGACCGTCGTTATCAATGTATTTTTTCAATCCTCCGCCGGTCAGCAGGTCTCTGCGAACGTAGTCCATCCAGGGGGATTGCCCCAGAGTCAGGAGTGCTTTGAGCGGATTGGTCCCCGCGCCCGTGGCGATACTAGGAACTGTCGTTGTCGTGGTCATAATCGTTCTCCTTCACCTCGAAATCATATTGTACGCCCCAGAGGGCAGGGGCGCTTGCAGCTCGGCATACGAGCTTTGTTTCTCGGGCCGTTCATCGCACCGCATACTTTGCTTCCAGAGCTTTAACCTTTCCCAGCCGCCGTACGTGCCGCTCTTCATTCGTGAACTTAGCGCCGAGAAAGGCCTTTACCAACTCTTCGGCAAGCTTGACGCCGATCACTCTTGAGCCGAGCACAAGCACGTTGATGTCGTCGTGCTCGACTCCTTGATGCGCCGAGTACGTGTCATGACACATGCCGGCGCGAATTCCGGGTAATTTATTTGCAGCGACGCTGGCGCCGACACCGCTGCCACAGATCAGAACACCTCGCTCAGCCTTGCGGTCCAGTACGGCCCGGCCCACCGCTTCGGCAAAGTCCGGATAGTCGGAAGGGTTTTCATTGAACGCGCCAACATCCAGAACATCGTGACCTATGGAGCGAAGCAAATCTCCCATGGCCACCTTCAATTGAAACCCAGCGTGATCGGAGCCAATCACAAGCTTCATTGCCAGCTCACTTTCCGAGAACTTCTCTAGCTGCCTCGACGACCCGGTCCGCCTGGATGCCGAATTTTTTCAACAAATCCTTCAGGGGCGCTGATGCGCCGAAGCTGCGCATCCCGATCATTTTGCCTTTGGGTCCGACGTAGCGCTCCCATCCGAACAGGGAAGCCATCTCCACGGAAACCCGCGCCGTCACGTTCGAGGGAAGGACGCTCTCCTTATAAGCGGCATCCTGTTTTTCAAACAGTTCCCAGGACGGCATGCTGACGACCCGGACCCTGATACCGGCGGCATTCAATTTCTCGCCGGCTTCCACGCAGAGAGAGACTTCGCTGCCGCTGCCCATAAGGATCACATCGGGTTTTCCGCCGGGAGCTTCTGCAAGCACGTAAGCGCCCCTGGCAACTCCCGTGGCAGGAGCATATTTCGTTCGATCGAACGTGGGCATGGCCTGACGCGTCAGAACCAGCGTAGATGGTCCATGTGTGTGTTTCATTATCACCTTGTAGGCTTCCACGACTTCATTAGCATCGCCCGGGCGGAGAACCAGCATATTGGGCATCGCGCGCAAGGACGCCAGTTGCTCGATGGGTTGGTGCGTCGGCCCGTCTTCTCCCACGCCAATCGAATCGTGCGTGAAAATGTAAATTGCAGGAATTTCCATGAGGGCGCCGAGACGCATGCTGGGGCGCATGTAGTCGCTGAAATTGAAGAATGTCGCGCTGAACGCGCGCAGTTTCGAAAGCGTCATGCCATTTACGATCGCGCCCATGGCATGTTCCCGCACGCCGAAGTGGATGTTGCGCCCGCGAAACTGATTTGGATAGAAATCGCCAGCGCCTTCGAATGTCAAATTGGTCTTGTTGGATTTTGCCAGGTCCGCCGATCCACCTATCAGCCAAGGGATATTTTTCGCCAGCACGTTGAGAGTTTTTCCTGAAGATTCGCGAGTGGCCATACCCTTTGGGTCAGCGGGGAAGCTTGGGAGATCTTTGTCCCAGCCGTCGGGTAGTTGGTGGGTCTCCATTCTGTTCAGTTGATCGGCTTGCTGCGGAAACTGTTTCTTGTACTCCTCGAATTTCGCCTTCCATGCCGCGCGGGCTTCGGCTCCGCGCTTCCCGATGCCGTTCTTAAACTGATCATAGACTCCATCGGGGACGAGAAATTTCGCCTCTTCCGGCCATCCATAATTTTTCTTTACGAGTTTGACTTCTGCTTCACCCAGCGGCTCGCCGTGCGCTTCGTAGGAATCTTGTTTGTGGGGCGATCCGTATCCGATGTGGCTGTCCACAACGATAAGTGTTGGCTGGTCTTTTGACTTGAGAAAGTTGTCGTAGCCGCCGGCCAGCATTTCCAAATTGTTCGCATCTGTGACTTGCGTGACGTTCCAGCCGTAGCCCTTGAAGCGCGTCATCACATCTTCGCTGAAGGACCACTCGGCCGGACCATCCAGCGTTACGCGGTTATTGTCGTAGATCCAGCAGAGGTTGGAGAGCTTCAGATGGCCCGCGAGCGAAGCGGCCTCGCTGGCTACGCCCTCCATCAAGTCACCATCCCCGCAGATGGCGTAGACATTGAAATTGAAAATGTCGAAGCCGGGGCGATTGAAATTCTCCGCCAGCCATTTACCGGCAATGGCCATTCCCACACTGTTTCCCGCGCCTTGTCCGAGCGGCCCGGTCGTCGTCTCCACTCCGGTCGTCAGGTGCGATTCAGGATGGCCGGGAGTGCGGCTGTCAATCTGCCGGAAGCGTTTGATTTCTTCCATCGGAACGGAAAGCTCACCGGTCACTTCGCCCTTGGCATTGACCGCCCGCACTCCAGCGAGATGCAGCGTCGCATAAAGCAGCATGGAGGCGTGGCCAGCCGATAAAACAAAGCGGTCGCGATTCGGCCAGAGCGGATCAGCGGGATCGTAGCGCAAGTATTTTTGCCACAGCTCGTAGACGACCGGCGCAAGGCCCATGGGCGCGCCCGGATGACCTGAATTCGCCTGCTGCACCGCGTCGATCGCCAGAGTTCGGATGGTATTGATGCTTAGCAGGTCGAGATCCAGCTGACTTTTCGGCTGACTCACATTCGCTCCTGTTGCGGGCAGGAGTGCGCCCGCAGCTCAAGGTCAGGATTTAGATGCACCACGCCACCGGACGGGTTATGGGATTTTACGCCAAAATGAAACGGCTTGCTCGTTTTGGCGTGAAATGTCGGCTCACAGAAGACGCGCGGCCTGGACGAAGACCTGTTAACCCTAGCCCTGGATAATTTTATTGCGAACTGCGTAACGGACGAGCTCGGTGACCGAATGAAAATCGAGCTTGAGCATGATGTTGGCGCGATGGGTCTCCGCCGTTTTCACACTGATTCCCAGGAAGCCGGCAACTTCCTTATTGCTCTTACCTTCGGCGAGAAGCTGAAGGACTTCACGCTCCCGCGGAGTCAATCGGCTTCGCGAAGACGGGTTGAACGAGCCGTCCGAGCCTGCTGGGTTGCAGACGGACTCCGACACACGGGAAGACAAGTAAGGTTTGTGGCGGCGAAGAGCGTCAACAGCAGCCACCAAGTTACGATCCGCATCGTCCTTCAGGATATATCCGTGAGCCCCTGCTCCCAGAACCTCCTGGATGAGCAGTTCGGAGTCGTGCATGGTCAAAATGAGGATTTCCGTCTGTGGAGAGAGTTTACGAATTTGGCGGGTGGCCTCGACTCCGTTTAACAGGGGCATGCCGATGTCGAGCACGGCCACGTCGGGTTTCAGTTGGCCGGCCTTTTCCACGGCTTCGCGCCCATTGGCGGCTTCCGCGCAAACTTGCCAGCCCGTCTTGGACTCGAGGAGAGCACGGAGTCCCGTCCGCACGACTTGATGGTCGTCAGCTACGAGGATGCGAACCGGCATCGGATACCTCGGATCTTATTGGCATGGAAACCCGCACGGTGGTCCCCGACGAGCTGGATTCTATCTCTAATTTTCCGCCAAGTTGCGTCATTCGCTCACGCATGCCGAGGATGCCCACGCCCAAGCGGGCTCCCGTGCCGTTGCCGCGCTCGATGGCTTTCTTGTCCATCCCATGGCCATGATCAATGACTTCGAGGCTGACGGAAGCGGAATTACCGTGCAAATGAATTTTGGCCGTTTGCGCGCCAGAGTGCCGCTGAATATTTGTTAGGCTTTCCTGAACGATGCGGAATAGCGCTGTCTCCGATTCCTGCGGCAGACGCGCAAATCCGGGCTGAATCTCCAAATTCAATTCGATCCCGCTGCGCTCGCTGAATCCCTCGGCATACTCTTTGATTGCGGAAACCAGCCCCAGCTCATCCAGCAGGGGCGGGTGCAGCAGATAAGAGAGTGTTCGAATCTCCCGTGACATCTCCACAAGCACGCGCCTGGCCTCCGCAAGCGCATGGCGCGAGCGTTCGTCGACGGAGGTCAGAGACCGCGCAGCTTGCGCCAAATTCAAATTCACCGCGAGGACGCTTTGCGCCAGGCTGTCGTGGAGTTCCCGGCCGAGCCGCCGCCGCTCTTCGTCCTGAAGCTGCAGCAATCGCGTGGAAAGCTGGTGCAATGCCTCTTCCGCCTGTTTGCGCTCAGTAATATTGGTGAATGTGTTGATTACTGCTGAAACGGAGCCGTCCGGCGCAAATTGCGGCACCGCAGTTCCTAGTGTCCAAAGAACTTCGCTTGAGTCTTTGCGGCGCCAGCCCATCACTTCATTTTGAATAGACCGTCCCGTCTCAATCGCGCGGGGTCCGGGCCGGCTCAAGAAGGGGATCTCGGTACCGTCCTCGCGAATAGCAATAACGTCAAGTTGCGAAGAGTTTTTTCCCTTGGCTTCCTCAAGACTAATCCCGAACCATTGTTGTGCCACCTGATTTGCGAACTGAATTTTCGCATCCGGCCCAAGCAACACGACTCCAACGTGAAAATCTCGAACCAGAGTACGAAAACGCTCTTCGCTGGCGCGTAGCGCGTCTTCGCCTTGCCTCTTGGCGGTGACGTCCCGAACGATGGCCAGAGCGCAAGGTTTTCCGTCCAGCTCAATCAGCGTAGCGGAAAATTGCGCGATGCGTGCCTCGCCGGACTTCGTCACACAAATAAACTCCTCGTCACGCACTTCCGATTCCTTTTGGAGCTTGGCCATAACCTCCGCCCGGCGAGCAGGGTCCTTCCATAGGTTCATTTCCACCGGGGTTCTTCCAAGTGTCTCTTCGTGCGAGTATCCGGTGAGCCGCGTGAAGCTGTCATTCACTTCCAGAAAATGGCCTCCTGGGACCGCGCTGATTCCGACAGCGTCGGGGCTGGACCGGAAAGCGGTGAAGAACATGCGCTCCGAATGGCTCAAGGCCTGTTTCGTCAGAAAGAGGTCTTCCGCAATCCGGCGCTGCTTCTCATTGGTCAGCACAAGGCGTGTGGCGGAAAGAATGAAAGATGCCGTAACCGCTATCCACGCGATGGTAATCTGCTCCGCCGCGATGCGCCGACCCATGAAAAGAACCAGCAGCGGTATGAGAATCGGCAACGCCTGAGAAACGATGATGGTGCGAAAGCGCGACTCAACTGCAGGGCGAAGGGGCTCTTCGGGGCAATTCCACGTAGCGGCGATAAAAGCGGCAAACAAATAAGGCGCGCACCAGATGACGTCCGTCCATGTCGCCCCGGTGCGAGATGTAAAGGGAGCGACAAGAAAGACGCTTTCAGAAGCGCAAGCCACGAGAAAAAGGCCAGCCATTCTTCCGAAAAAACTGCGAATCGAGCGCTCAAATACTGTCGCCGCACGGATCAGAAAGCCCACTGCAAGCGCCACATCGCGAAACAACTGCAGACGAATAAGCCTGAGGACCATCTGCTGGCCTTCGGCTTCCCAACGGGAGGAGACATAGAAAAAATACAGATAGGCGGTGAGGGCCACGACACCGACCTGGGCAAAGTCCAACACCAACTGCCAATCGATTGTGCCCGGTTCTCTCGTTGGCCGGGGCAGCAGCATCGTGACTGTGGGCGTTACCCAGAGTATGAAAAGGATGTCTGAGGGCCAGGGAGTCAACGATGGCGCGTGAACAAAACACTGATAGTAGGTTTCCAGCGCCTGCGCGGCACAGCCCAGGAAGAGAGCCGAAGCTAGAAGCATCCAGAGTTGGCGCAGATAGCCTAAGGAACGCCTGGCCACGTAAAGCGAACAAAAAGCCGCCCAAAGGATGATTGCGGTTTGCAACAGATCCGAGAACAGAAGACTTGTCGCTGGTTGAGGGACCTCTTTGATTACAACAACAAGAAGCGCGGTCAGCAGACCGGCGACTGTCAGGGCGAGCCAGGAGAACTTGCCAGAGGGATGCAAGAGAGACCCCGCGAACTAGCTTCAGTCTAAGTCGAGTCAACCTTGTAAACAATCGCCTCGGATGCATTTAACACTATCAGGAAACACTCCGAAGCTTAGGATTCACGCGGACTTTCCTTCACAAAGTGTACGCCGATATGGCTGCCGCGCGGATTTCGCTGGTTAACATACTCGCGATCCCGTCATCGGAGCAGTGGGAAGCTTTGCGCAGTCGCCATGACAGCAGCCCAAGAGCCTATATTTTTCCCTTAGTAGCAATCCCTTATGCAGTGAGCGGCGGGGCGTCTCCAAATAGGGGACGGCGTGGGCCGTATGCTCATTTGTGTGCATGCTGATCGTCTTGAGGGTTGCGTGGCGTAGTGAATTGGAGGGGCAACAATGAAGAAAGCAACGTTGGCGGTATTGCTGCTAGGTGCTGCACTCAGTCTCCAAGCGAAAGACCCACCGGCCTATGAAAAAGGCGTATTGGCGCAAATGGACTCTTCGTCTTGCGGCTACGCCGAAAAAGACGGCAAGACGATTGCCGGCCAAATTTTTGGGACCGACGGCCAGCACAAGAACACCAAAGTAGTCCTGTGCCAGGAATACGTGCTGCAGACGGAACGAGTCACGTACCGCATTAGGCCGAAAGACGACAAGCACCCTGTCCTTTTGCCGGTCGGAGAAACCGCTCAATTCCGGATTCACAAGGACAAGTTGCTGCTTCGAGTCCCCGAAGCTGACGGCAAGGAACGCGAATACTTCGTTCTTTCAATGACTCCTCGATCGGATGCTGCGGCATCCAGCAAGCTGGCGGCCCGCGGAGAAACTCGCTAATCTCCGAAACCGAAGCTCGGGCCAATAGCAGATGATGTGTCCTCGATAAACTAGCAGCGTTGCCCAAGGATGAGGGGTTGCTGGAATTTTCCTTGAGTTTCCTGCAATCCCCATTTGGAACCAGCCTGAACTAGATACGCTTCCTTCCGATCCGACTAATTTCGCCCCAGTATTACTAGACTGCAATTTAACGCTCGCTCCCCGCTACGCGCGAGAATTACCTTTGATGAATGGGCTACTAGGTTTGTCTTGTCCATCCCCCATTCCTGCCGCAACATGAATCGAAGCGGGAGGACGGGCGAAAACAGGCCCAGCGCATGGCACCAGTACTTGAGATCCAGGATCTGCACGTTTCCTATCAATCGCGCGAGGGCGCGCTATACCCTGCTTTGACCGGAATCAGTCTTGGCTTGATGCCGGGTGAGATCATGGGTGTCCTGGGCGAATCCGGATCCGGCAAAAGCACGCTCGCTGGATCGCTGGTACGACTTCTTCCCGCGAACGGCAATATCACGCGCGGAGCTGTTCATTTTGAAGGGAAAGATCTTCTCCGAGCCAAGCCCCGTGAATTGCAGCAAATCCGTGGTGCGCGAATTTCGTTGATTTTTCAGGAACCATCTCTTGCCCTCCATCCGACCATGCGCGCCGGTGAGCAGGTTCGCCAGGTGTTAACCGCGCACGGGTCTCCAGGAAGAAGCGCCCTTAACGATCGAGTACATGAAATTCTCGCACTGCTCTTTTTCGAGGAGGCGGACCGCATTTCGCGTTCTTATCCACACCAGTTGAGCGGAGGGCAACGGCAGCGTGTGCTTATCGCGCAGGCGATTGCCTGCGGCCCTTCCGTTGTGATTGCCGACGAACCGACGGCGTCGCTCGACTCCGCGACACAAATGGAAATCCTCAGTGTGTTTCGAACGCTCCGGGAAAAATTGGGTCTCGCGATGATCTTCATCACGCACAACCCCGCGTTGCTCTCCGGTTTTGCCGATCGTGTCCTGGTCCTCTATGCCGGCCAGATTGCCGAATGTGGTCCGGCTGAAGCTGTGCTCGCTTCACGCCGGCATCCTTACACCAAGGCTCTCTTCCAGTCCATTCCGGAGGTTTCCGAAAAGCGCGGAAATAGTCGTAAGTCAAAACTCCCGGTAATTCTTGGCGACTCGGCACGTTCGTCATTGCCCGCGCGCGGTTGTCCCTTCGAGCCAAGGTGCCCGGAAAAAATGGACATCTGCAGAGAGCGTGAGCCTGCAACGGTGGACCTGAGTCCGTCACACACGGTTTGTTGTTTCAAGTATGAAAGTGAAAGCGTCTGACGGCGGCCCGAAAAATGAAGCCACTCTTGAAGGTCGAAAGCCTTGTGAAGCACTATGTGAGGAGGAGTCTAGTTGGCGCTCGTGAAGAGTTGCTGGCTTTGGATGGCGTGTCTTTCACAATTCTCCCAGGGACCACGTTTGCGGTTGTCGGGGAATCAGGATCGGGCAAGAGTACGCTTGCGGCATGTCTCGCCTGTCTGGAATTCCCCACTTCCGGAGACATTTGGTTTGAAGGGATAAACATCGCCAAGGGTGGAGAGAATGTTCGCCGTCAAGTTCACCCGCAAATCCAGCTCATATTTCAAGACCCCGCAAGCTCTTTGAACCCAAGATGGAGTGTGCTCGACATACTCATCGAGCCGTTGATTCTGCAACGCAAATTCAGTCACAAAGAAATGAATCTGCGCGCCAGTTCTTTGCTGGAACGAGTTGGTCTTTCGCCACGCATGGCGGCGCGGCTTCCCGCTGAGCTGAGCGGCGGGCAGCGCCAGAGGTTGGCCATCGCTAGAGCGTTGGCGTTGGAGCCGAAGCTCTTGATTTTGGACGAGGCTCTGTCGGCCCTTGATTGTTCCGTGCAGGCGCAGATCGCCAATCTCCTGATGGATCTGCAGAGCTCTCTGGGAATGACGTATTTGTTCATTACACATGACTTAGCCATGGCCGCTCACCTGGCCGATGAGATTGCCGTCATGAACCGCGGCCGGATCGTTGAACAAGGCCCTGCGGAAGCTATCTTGAAGCAGCCCGAGCATGATATTACTCGCCAACTGCTGGCGGCTGTGCCCAAATTCACTCGTGCCGCGCCGTCTGCTCCGGAGCGATGATGCGCTACCTGCTGCGCAGGCTCGGCCACGCTTTGTTCTTGCTGGCCGGTGTTTCCATGCTCGCCTTCCTCTTCACGTCATTGGCTCCAGGAACCTACTTCGATGAAATGCGATTGAACCCACAGATTGCTCCGGAGACGGTGGCGGCGCTGCGTGCCCAGTACGGTGTCGACAAGCCTCTTCCCGTTCGCTATCTATCCTGGCTGAATTCCGTGCTTCACGGCGAGATGGGATTCTCCTTCGCCTATAACAGCCCCGTGGCGCCACTATTGCTGGTGCGGGCACGGAACACGCTGGTCCTGACAATTACATCCACGTTGCTCGCCTGGGCAATCGCTCTACCGCTTGGGATATGGAGCGCTGAGCGTCTCGGGCGACTGCCGGACCGCCTGCTCTCTTGGGGAACCGCTATACTCTTGGTAATCCCCGACCTGGCGCTTGCGCTGGGACTCCTGGTCTTTGCCGTGCGAACCGGATGGTTTCCGACGGGAGGCATGGCTTCCGTTGGTTTTGAAACTCTTTCGTCGCTCAATAGGCTGCGCGATCTGGTGTTACACATGATTCTGCCCGTAACGGCACTTGTGCTCTCTTCTCTGCCGCTGCTCATTCGTCACGTGCGTGCAGCCATGGCGGACGTCCTCAACGCTCCGTTCCTGCTAGCCGCAGTGGGGCATGGCATCCCGAGACGCACTCTTCTATATCGATACGCACTTCCAGCCGCGGCAAATCCCGTTATATCCCTGTTTGGTTTCAGCATCGGTGTATTGCTGAGCGGATCGCTGCTCATCGAAGTCGTGATGAGCTGGCCGGGACTCGGGCCGCTGTTATTGGAGTCCATTCTGGCGCGCGATCTGTACGTAGTGGTCGGAGGAGTCCTGTTCTCGACGCTTTTCCTTGTCGGGGGGAATTTCCTGGCGGACTTGCTTCTTTACTGGGCTGATCCCCGAATCCGGACAGAAGGCAGCACGCAATGAAAGCGCGCCGCACCATCGTGAAATGGCTCATCACCCTCGCTGTTCTGCACGGAATTGTGCTGTGTGCAGGTTTCTTCGCGCCCTACGATCCCGGCGAACAGGATCGCAAGAGTCCGTATCTGCCGCCCATGCGGCTCCACTTGCTGGATTCAAACGGCCATGTCCACGCGCGGCCTTTTGTGTATTCGTTGAAACTGCGTGAAGGCTCGTTCGAACCATATGAGGAAGACACGGCGGAGCTTCATCCCCTGAAGTTGTTTCTGAGAGGGAGTCATTACCGATTGCTGGGATTCCTGCCCGGCCAAACGCACTTTTTTGGCGCCGAGAATGCGCGGATCTATCTTCTCGGCACCGATGCTTACGGACGCGACCAGCTTTCAAGGCTCCTCTTTGGCGGCCAGGTGTCGCTGCTCGCGGGCCTTTTAGGCGCGGGAATCACATTGATCGTTGGCTTGTGCATCGGCGCCGTCGCGGGCTATTACGGCGGTTGGACCGATAGCCTGCTTATGCGTCTCGCCGAGCTCTTCTTGGCGTTGCCGTGGCTGTACTTGCTCTTCGCAATTCGCGCTTTTTTGCCGCTGGCGGTTAGCCCGCTCAAAGCCTTCTTCTTGATCATCGCAGTCATCGGACTGGTGGGCTGGGCCCGCCCCGCGCGGCTCGTTCGTGGCGTGGTCCTTAGCGCCAAGGAACGGGACTTCGTCCGCGCTGCACGGGGGTTCGGAGCAACTAGCGGATACTTGCTCCGGCGCCACATTCTGCCGGAAACTTCCAGTGTGCTTTTGACACAGGCGGCGATTTTGATACCACAATTTGTGTTGGCCGAGATGACCCTCTCGTTTCTCGGCCTGGGGGTCCCCGAACCGGCGGCAAGCTGGGGCAACCTTCTCTCCAGCCTGCAGCAGTACAGTGTCTTGGTCTCCTATTGGTGGATGTACTTACCCGCTTTGGCGATGGCGCCGTTCTTCCTGGGATACTTGGGGTTGGCGAGCTCGTTGCAAGAGCGAGGAGAGGCGTACAAAATAGAGACGCGCAGCCTAGGGAATCTGACGTGAAAAATAGACGAGCAATCTCCTATTCCCGCAAGATTCTTTCGAGTTTGCTCCTTTTGTTCTTGCCCCTTCCCAGCCACATTGCTGCCGCTTTTCCCCAACAGAAAAGTGCGAAAGAGGAATTGCTCGTACTCCCGGGAGAAGTGGGCCGTTCAGGGGGGCGCCTCGTCGTCTCCCTCCGCGGCGAACCAAAGACGCTGAATCCTTTGATTGCAGCCGATGCGCGATCCCGCGAGGTCATTGGCGTCATGCAGGCGGACCTCATCCATATCAACCGCGCGACGCAATTGACGGAACCTGCGCTTGCCAAGTCCTGGAAGATTTCTCCTGACGGTCTCGCCTACACACTCGTACTGCGCCAGGGATTGAAATTCTCGGACGGGCAGCCGCTGGACGCGGATGACGTGCTTTTCACTTTCCGTACCTATCTCGACGAAAACGTGCACGCTCCGCAGCGCGATCTCTTGATTGTTGGCGGAAAACCGATAAGCGTGCGCAAGGTAGACGCGTATACCGTCGTCTTTCAGTTGGCGAAGACTTACGGCGTGGGCGAAAGGCTGTTCGATGGCTTGGCGATCCTTCCCCGGCATCTCCTGGAAAAACCCTACCAGGAAGGGAAGCTTGGGCAGATTGGGTCATTGGCCACGGCCGCGGATCAATGGACGGGGCTCGGCCCATTCCGGCTGAAGGAATATGTCGCGGGGCAACGATTAGTCCTGCAGCGCAATCCTTACTATTGGAAATCGGACATCAAAGGCAAGCGACTGCCTTACGTGGATGAACTCGTATTTCTGTTTGTACCACACGCTGATGCACAGGTCCTGAAGTTCCAATCGGGCGAAACCGATATGATCAGCCAGTTGGGCGCGGAAAATTTCTCCGTATTATCGCGCCAGCAGCGCGGTTACACGATGACGGACGCCGGACCGGGCCTCGAGTACAACTTCCTTTTTTTCAATCTGAACGACGCTGGCGAAAAAACATCGCCGGAGCTGCAGCGGAATCAAAAATGGTTCCGCGAAGTGAAGTTCCGGCAAGCGGTTTCAGCCGCGGTGGACCGGGAAGCCATCGTTCGGCTCGTTTATCAGGGGCGCGGCGCAGCCCTGTGGGGCTTGGTCGCACCGGGCAATCGCCGATGGGGAAATGAAAAACTCCCCCATCCCGCGCGGTCGCTCGATCGTGCACGCACTCTGCTCAAGGATGGTGGTTTTTCCTCGAGCACTGGTCCCAACGGAGAATCAACGCTCTTGGACTCCGACGGGAAGCCAGTGGAGTTCTCCATCCTCACCAGTTCTTCGAACGCAGACCGCGCAAAGATGGCGGCGCTCATCCAGGACGACTTGAAGCAGCTCGGGATGCGCGTCCAGGTTGTGCCGCTCGAGTCTCGCTCTCTCCTCGATCGCGTCACCCAGAGCAGGGACTACGATGCCTGTATCATGGGGATAGCCAGCTATGATGCGGACCCGAATTCCGATATCAGCGTCTGGCTATCGAGCGGCGGATTACACTTGTGGAATCCCTCGCAGGCGCATCCCGCCACACCATGGGAAGCGGAAATCGATCGGCTGATCGAAGAACAGATGTCCGCGAGTACCTTCGAAAAGCGGAAGAAACTGTATGACCGCGCGCAAGAGGTTCTCGCCGAGAATCAGCCCATGATTTTTCTGGCGAGCCCGGACATTCTTGCCGGCGCCAAGAATTCCGTTGGCAATTTCCATCCCGCCGTTCTGGAACCCTATGTCCTCTGGAATGTGGAGCAGCTCTATCTCAAAAATGGGACGGGGAATGCCACGCGATGAGCCCCGCGTTGACTAAGGCCGGCAAGAAGCCGCCAGCCGCGTGGAATGATACGCGGCTCGTCAAAGCCTGTCTCGCAGGCAGTGAAGAGGCGTGGTCGTTGCTCATCGATAAGTACAAGGCGCTTATTTTTTCGATCCCCGTAAAATACGGCCTGTCGCAGCAGGAAGCAGCGGATGTTTTTCAGGCGACCTGTACGGAACTTCTCGTGCGGCTGCCCGAATTGCGAGAGCCGCGCGCGTTGCCCAAATGGCTGATGCAGGTGGCCCACCACGAAAGTTACCGCTGGAAGCGTCACAACCAGCGCGTAGTGAGCCGCGACGGGGAGAATGACTTTCCGGAGCCGGCCACGCCTCCCATCGCCGAAAATATCGTTCAGCAGACGCAGGAAGAACAGATGTTGCGAGAGGCCATGGCATTGCTGACGCCGCAGTGCCGCCGGCTGGTGGAGTTGTTGTTCTTTGAAACTCCCTCGCGGCCTTATGCGGAAGTCGCAGCCGAACTCGGCCTTGCCGTAGGCTCCATCGGATTTACTCGCCAGAAATGCCTCGAGCGTTTGCGCCGGCAACTCGAGGATATGGGATTCCTCTGATGCCCGCGACGCTCAAGAAAAAATCAATCGACATGCTGATCGCCGAGCTGGGGCAATTATCGAGCGAACCGGCCCGCCGCAAGTTTCTTGCGGAACACAAGATCTTGATCCGCCAGAAAACTGTCGAGGAGTTAGCGCAATTGGTCTGGCAGAAAGTCCGCGTGAGCACGCAAGAAGCATTTCACTTGGCTGAGGCCGCCGTGCACATCGCCAAGCGCTTGCGTGGCAAAGAAGCTTTGGCGCTTGCCTTGCGCGCAAAAGCCAACGCCTTGTATTCCTCGGGCGATAATCGCGCCGCCATCGAGCACCATCAACAGTCTTTTCGCCTTTACGAATCGTTGGGCAATTGGAACGAAGCTGCGATAACTCTGAGCAGCTCGATCCAGCCGATGATTCTCGCTGGTCAGTACGACATGGCGTTTCAAGCCGCGGAACGCGCCCGGGAGATATTTTCGCGCCTGAATGATCCTCGGCGCCTCGCCCGTTTGGAAATCAACGTTGGCAATATCTATCACCGCCAGGATCGATTCGAGGAATCGATCGCGCACTATGAGCGCGCTTACACGCAACTGATGCCCTACAAGGACACCGAAGGGATTGCCGTCGTCCTCAGCAACATGGCCGTCTGCTTGATCAGTCTGAATGATTTTCCGCGCGCTCTTGCCACCTATCAGGGGGCTCGCTTCTTCTGCCAACAGAACAAGATGCCCCTTCTCGTGGCGCAGGCGGATTACAACATCGCTTATCTCTATTACCTCCGCGGCGAGTACAGCCGTGCCATCGAGGCCCTCTATGCTGCTCGGCGCGCCTGCGAAGCCACCGGTGATGCTTATCACTTTGCGCTGTGCCATTTGGATCTCTCCGACATCTACCTGGAACTCAATCTGAGTGAAGAAGCCCGGGAAATCGCCCATGAAGGATTCCTCCGGTTCGAAAAGCTCGGGATGGGCTATGAGGCTGCCAAGACCCTCGCAAACGAAGCCACGGCTTATGGCCAGCAGGGGAAGACGGTCCAGGCTCTGGAGCGCTTTGCCAAAGCGCGGGAGATTTTTGAACGAGAAAAAAACCTCGTTTGGCCTTGGCTCATCGACTTGTATCAGGCCTTGTTGCTTTTCCACGAAGGCCGGTACTTTGAGGCCCGGCGTCTCTGCATTGCGGCCGCTGCTTTCTTCGATCGATCAGCACTCTCGGGGAAAGCTGTCCTCGCGCATCTGCTGCTCGCGCGCATTGCTCTCCAAGTGGGAGATTCTGCCCCAGCGCAAAAGGAGACAGACGAGTCCCTCGCTCGGCTGAAACGCCTTCAGGCGCCGGTTCTTGCCTTCCAGGCTCACTTGCTCGCGGGACAGATTGCTCAGGCTCGCAACGAGCGCGTTGCGGCGCACCAGGCGTACCTGGAAGCCAGGAAAGCGCTAGAAGCCTTGCGCAGCCGATTGCAAGGCGAAGAGCTGAAAATTTCCTTTGTCAAAAACAGGATGCAGGTCTACGAAGCCCTCGTGGATTTATATATTTCCGGAGATGGGACCGACACCTCTCCGGAAGAAGCGTTTGCTTGCATGGAAGCCGCCAAATCCCGCAGTATGATTGAATTGATATTTCAGAGCGGCCAGAGTCTTCCGCTAGGCGAGACGGGCCAGAGCGATCTTGTCCGCAGAATCAGGGATCTTCGCGAAGAACTCAACTGGTATTACCACCGCATCGAGCTTGAACAACTGCGTCCCGAGGACCAATCCCACCAAAGGCTCGAAACCCTCCAGGAAAAAGCCCAATCGCACGAGAAGGAGCTCCTGCGGACTCTGCGCGAACTCCCGGCACACGAGCGCGAAAACGCAACGCTGGAAGCGCCCGCGGATTTTTCTCTCACCAAGCTGCAGGCCAATCTTCCCGCCGACGCCACTCTTGTTGAATATTTTGTGGCCGGGGACCGCCTCGTGGCCGCCGTCATCACACGCGAAAAAATACAAATTCTCCCCGTGACCGTGCTCTCCAGGGCCGCTCACTTTCTGCAATTGCTGCGATTTCAACTCTCCAAGTTTCGCATGGGCAGCGAATACATCCGGCGATTTGAGGAACCCCTCTTGCGTGCCGCGCAAAGCCATCTGGAATCTCTCTATGACGAACTCATCGCGCCTCTCCGCCCATTCCTCCAAGGGAAGCACCTAATTTTTGTCCCGCATGGTCCTCTCCATTTCTTGCCATTCCACGCCTTGCGCAACGGGGAGGGGTATCTCTGCGATGCTTTCACCATTTCCTACGCCCCCAGCGCGACGGTTTTTTCCTGGTGCCAGGAGAAACCCACCAGCAAGAACACGAGTTCTCTCGTTTTTGGAATCCCGGACGTGCGGGCGCCGCAAATCCTGCAGGAAGCTCAATCCGTGGCGGCGCTGCTTCCGCAGTCGACGCTCCACGTGGGCGACCACGCCACTTCCTCCTTGCTCCGCGAACTGGGTCCTCGTAGCGGGCTCCTTCATCTCGCAACGCACGGCATCTATCGTCAGGACAACCCCATGTTTTCCGGCATTCGGCTGGGCGACGGATATCTGAATCTGTATGACCTCTACCAGATGCGCCTGGACGCCAGACTTGTGGCCCTGAGCGGCTGTGCCACCGGAATGAATTTTGTTGCTGCCGGTGATGAATTGCTTGGGCTGCAGCGCGGTCTATTCTGTGCCGGGGCCACGACACTGTTGCTTTCTTTGTGGGATGTTCACGACCAAAGCACCGCGCACTTGATGCAGCACTTTTATCGTGAATACATTCGAACCGGTGACATGCCGGGCGCGCTCCAACACGCGATGCGGGAAGTTCGACGTCAGGCTCCACACCCATACTTCTGGGCGCCCTTCGTTCTCGTTGGAAAACTTACTGATTCCAGAAGACTTAGCTAATTTTTCCACACTCTATATTTTTGAGACCTCCGGCTTCCCTTATGCCATGAGGGTGATTCATCGTCCCGGTACTGGGGAGTGCTGGAGGCGCAGAAAGGAATCTGGGGGGAAGACAATGGAACATTTTACGACCGAATTGTGGATCGATTTCGTGAATCAGGCTGTTGACAGCCGCAAGAACCAGTTGATGGCGCAACACCTGAAGCAAGGCTGCAAACGCTGTGAGGAAACAGTTTCGTTGTGGCAGAGAGTTCGGCAATCGGCGGCCTCGGAAGCGAATTACCGGCCTTCTGAGGACGTCGTCAGAGTGGCCAAGGCGACCTTTGCAGGTGCCGGGCTGGCGGGTCCAAGAAAGGGAACAGGCAGCCGCATCAAGGTTCTTTTCGACAGTTTTCTGCAGCCGGTTGTCGAAGGAGCTCGATCTGCGGCCACTGCCACAAGGCAAATGCTCTATCGCGCGGACCCGTTTCAGATTGACATTCAGGTGGAGGCCAAACCTGAGGGGAACCGCATCGTGGTCACTGGCCAGCTCTTGAACTTGAGCAGCCCTGCAATCATTGGCGAGGGCGCCCGCATCGTTCTTTCCAACATGCGGGGACACGTCGTGCACGCGGTTACCAATCAATTTGGCGAGTTTAGTGGAGAGATTGAAAACAGCGGAGACCTGCAGATGACGTTCGCCAGCCCCGGCACGCAGCCAATCGTGATTTCGCTCCGGGATGCGCTCGGCACTCTGCCTGAGGGCGAGCAATGAGCGGCAATCGACTCACGCAGTTGCCGCACATTGCAGCCTTGGTACGAAGGTACCAATGCCGCTGGGAATTTTGTTTAGACAGGAAGGCGCACTCGTACTATTGGCGCGGAAAGTCTGCCCAGCAAGACTAGAGAGGCACATCGACCGCGCCCGTACCGAGTACTTCATTAGGAGAGCCCCACAAGGGTAGAAACTATGAAACGCATCACCATCATTGTCGCGATGATCGTCCTCATGCTCGGTGTTGCAAATCCCGCTGCAGCGCAAAACCGTTACATCGTGCGTACCACAGGCGGCCTGTCCTCTGTCCTGAATCTGTGCAATCTCCTCGGATGTCAAGTCCAAGGTGGCTTGGACGGCCCGGTCGGCCAGAATTTTCTCGTGACCTCGTCCAACAACATTCTCGTGAATATCGTCAATGGAGCCGTGAACCTCGTCGAATCCTTGTTGGGAATTGTGAGCATTGAGGCCGACCGTCTCATGCCCATCCCTCAACCATCACTCAGCAGCATTCCCTCCGGTCTCTACGACACTGCCCCTGTGAATTACTACGGCGCCACCGTTTGGCACGGCTATGCGGCTCAGCCCGCGGCCCAGATCATCCGGCTCCAGGACGCTCAGAACGGGTTTCGGATCAGCGGTACGGGCGTCGTCGCCGTGATTGACACCGGCGTTGACGTAAATCATCCCGTGCTCCAAGCGGTTCTCCTTCCCGGATATGACTTTACAAGGAACCAGCCAGGCGCCTCGGAATGGCTCGACGTATCCGGTCTGCCAAGTGGCAACTCCCAGGGCCAGCAACAACCAGCTTTCGTACAGCAGTCCACCGCCGCCGTTCTTGACCAGTCCACCGCCGCAGTCCTCGATGGCGGACCGTACTCCGCATTTGGCCACGGTACGATGACGACTGGACTTGTCCACTTGGTAGCGCCGAAGGCTCAGATCCTTCCGCTCAAGGCCTTCTCATCGAACGGCACCGGCTATCTTTCCAATATCGTCGCCGCCCTCTACTACGCCGTTCAGCACCATGCGAACGTCGTTAACATGAGTTTTGATCTCACGTCTTCTTCGCCGTCGCTCACCCAGGCGGCCTCCTACGCCAACAAGGCCGGCGTCGTTCTCGTCGCTGCCGCCGGAAACGAAAGCACCAGCTCGCCGGTTTATCCCGCGGCCCTGAACAGCTACGTCGTCGGCATTGCCTCTACGACCAACTGGGACAGCCGCTCCTCCTTTTCAAATTTTGGCTCAACCGATGTCTGGATCGCCGCGCCTGGAGAGAACATCATTAGCACTTTCCCTGGCGGGACATATGGTAGTGCTTCTGGCACGTCGTTTAGTTCGCCGATCACTGCCGGCACGGTCGCTCTGATGCTCAGTGCAAAGTCGTCATCCTTAAATCAGAGCCAGGCATCCAGTGCGCTGTCCCATGCGATCAAGCTCACCCCGGATCTCAATCGTGGACGCCTCGACGTCTATCAGGCCGTCTCCGCTTGGGTAAATAACTCCGGCTCAACATCCGGCTCTGGCTCTTGCTTCTTGTTTTGCCTGTAGCTGCAATGTCGAATAACCAGATTCCGGCGCCCATCGAGGGTTCCCCGGTTCTCGGGGCGCTGGAGTCTCTTCGCATCAAGCAACTCGAAGAACAGTCTGCCGCCCTCCGCAATTCCGTCATCTGCGCCTTCAACCAGCTCCTCGACTTGAAAGATCTCAACACCGGCGTCCACAGCACCCGGCTGGCGGAATGGGGCATGCGCGTCGGGCAGGAACTCGGCCTGGAAGAAGCTGAGCTTCAGAATCTTGAAGTCGCCGCGCTTCTCCACGACATCGGTAAAGTAGGCATCCCGGATTCCATCCTTCGCAAACCCGGGCGTCTCGACCCGGAAGAATATGCCCTCATGAAGAAGCACTCGGAGTACGGCTGGGCCGTGTTGCGAATGCTTCCGGGCTTCGAGCGCGCGGCGCTCGATATTCTCCATCATCACGAATCTTTCGACGGCAAGGGCTACCCCGCCGGACTCAAAGGCGCTGAAATTCCCGTTGTTTCCCGCATCGTCTGCGTCATCGATGCCTTCGATGCTATGGTTTCTTCCCGCCCCTACCGCAAGGGCCTGCCGTTTGAAGAGGCCGTGCGCCGCCTTAACGAGTCGAGTGGCACTCAGTTTGATCCCGTGGTCGTCAAGTCCTTCCTTTCCTTCGCCGAAGCAGAAATGTCTCCTGTCTTCGAAGCCGCCGGCACCTCCGTCTCATCGGCTCTATAAGCGCATTGCCCAGGTATCCATCGAAAGTAGTCGAGTTGATTGGATTATTGCTCTCCGTTTGTAGGGGCGCAGCATGCTGCGCCCCTACTTCACAAGGCTGTTCCGAACCAGAGATATCTTGTCGAAAACTGACAGGCACTCGTCCCCGCCCCGCCCTCGCTGATTTGAATTGAGCCCTTTCTTCTCCCATGCTACTTTTTCTTATCTGCCCTGCCCGGGTGGCGGAATGGCAGACGCTGAGGACTTAAAATCCCGGCAAGTGGTTTAGCAGCACGCTGCACCAAAATGCAGCACAGCGAAAATCGCTTGATTCTACGGCCTGTTTCTTACCAGCGACCGTGCACGACTCCGCACTGTGGCGAAGGGAAACGAAAAGCCAACCGACACCAGAACCGACACCACTGCCACGTGCAAAGAGATGAGGGATCAACTCGTACCCGACGATGCCGCGAGAATTGCCCTTCCTCGCGCACAGGGGCGATTCTGGCGCACGATCTGTAGCGAGAAAGGTGGAAGAGTAAGGGAATGGCGCAGCGCGCGCTTCACAGCTTACCCAAAAACCCCGCTGACAGCGCGTCTTGTAAGTCCCTGCGCTGTAGCGGCTGATTAGGACAATTCCCGCTGCCCACAATCAGATGTTTTGAAGCGACGCTCAACGATGAGTCTTACTCTGCTTTGCGAACGAGTTCACTGAGTCTTACGCCCAAAGCACACGCCAGGGCGTGGGCAATCTCGATTCCCACGCTGACTTTGCCGAGTTCGATGGAGCTAATGTACGTCCGGTGAACGTTCGCCCGCTCTGCAAAGTCCTCTTGCGATAGTCCCATTCTCTCCCGCTCTTGGCGGATGGCCTGCCCAAACGTGAGCCGGGAGAATCTGGTTGTTTCGGCACACCCCGCTTCTATTATCTTGAACACGATCAATCGACAGACGACCCTCTGCAAAGGCGTAGGAATGCGCAGCACGCCGCACCTTGATGCGCCCGCCTCACCGGAGTAGGATTCGAGACATCGTTGGATGTCGCAGGACCTTTCCAGCCCATCCCCGAGGTACACCGCAAGGAGGTCCCGCCATGCCCGTCATCAAAGAATTTACCGTGTTAACGGAGGACCGTCCTAGCATCTTTGGAAAACTCTGCCGGGCGCTCGCCGACCACCGAGTGAACATTCTCGCGCTTCAATCCTTTCCGATCGGAGGGAAGAGCGTAACTCGATTCATCGTGGACAATCCCACTACGGCCAAGGCCGTGCTGGACAGCGAGAGGCTGACATACGTAGAGGCAGAAATCGTCCAGGCCAAGATTGCGCACCGGCCGGGCGAGATCGCGCGCGTAGCATCCCGCCTAGGAGAGGCCAACATCAATATCAACTACGCATATTGCGGCTTGGAACCCGGAACGAATGCGCCTCTGATCTTCTTCGGCGTCGTGGAAGTCGACGAGGCGGCCCTAATTCTTGAGCAGGCCGCCGCTGCCAGCGCTACGCCCTAACATAAAATTGCGGTTTACTCCGCACCCAAGAAGAAGGAGAGGAGTCAAGCGCGGGGTTTGCCTTCTCTTCTTCTTCATCTGTTCGACGAGCCAAGAGTCCATGAATCGCCGTACGACAGCCTAGAGAAAAAATCCGTGGTCGCGGGTTTCGGGATACGCGCACGCTCAACTTCCTGCTGATACAGACGCACAGACGGGGCAGCCCATGAAGGAGCTGCTAGAAATGATCGCTAAGGCTCTCGTGAACCATCCCGAAGAGGTGGAGGTTCGTTCGGTCGAGGGACAGCATTTAATCGTGCTTGAGCTGTGCGTCCATCCGGAAGACGTCGGCCAGGTGATTGGTCGTTATGGGCGCACAGCCGAAGCCCTCCGCACGATTCTAGGTGCGGCTGGCAGGAAGCTGCACAAGCGCGTCACCGTGGAAATCCTCGAGTAATGCTTCGAAACGACAGATGCTGGCATCACAATTATTCAACGGCGATGTGGGTGCTCGTGTTTCTGACCCCTTCCAGCCTCTGAATCTTATCCATCACTAGTTTGTTGAGCTCGTGGGATTCTTTAACTTCGATCACTGCGAATATATCGCGCGAGCCCCAACACGCATCGGCCATCTTGACTCCAACCAGACTAGCGATCTGTCGAGCCAGTTCGCGCGACTTGCCAGGATCGGCTGTGATGACGAGGTAGGCTCTCATCGAACTTGAAGGTCCCTTTTGGAAGATGGTGCAGATTCACTTGAAAACGTTTCAGCGAGGACAAAAGGTCGAAGAGTTGGAAATGGCCGCTCATTTGGCCAATATAGGAGACAGATCCACCTACACAAATCCGTGCCGCAATTATGCCGGAGGGAAGTGGACCGAACGTCTGCCGGTTCAGTTTGAGTGATTGGCGGGCTGCATAGCTGGCCCTGGCGTATGTAGTTCACGGGGTGCGGTGCTAGAATCCTCCGCATCGCGGGTATTGAATGGCTACTTCACCCGGGCAACTCATCCTGGATCAATGCGGACGACTCAGAAAACTGATGAAGGAGATCCCGGGGAATGCTCCCAATCATGGCTGAAAGTGGCCTTGAGGCAGCCGATCAAGCTCTTCAAGTGTTACTTCGCGAACTTGCCGCTGCGCCCGACGGAATGAGCGGCGTAATCCTGAGCGCGAAACGGTTTGGAAAGTACCTTCGCCTTTAGGAACACTGACTGCAGAGCGGGCCGACTGGTTTTCCGCGCCTACTCTGACTGTGACGCGAGGAATGTTGGACAGCGACGCGTATTCAACCGTGTCCGGTCCTCTGCCGCAGACTGGCGGGACGCGCCGCTCATTCCCTCTCTCTGTCAAACGCCTCTCTGCATATTTTCTTAAACTGCTTTCCGCCGCGAGAAGGCAGGCACAAAGGGAATGGCGATTGATCTGTACCGCAAGCGTAAGGTGGAAGCGCTGGAAGGAAAGAAACTTCCAGAGAGGCTCCGCCGTGCGACCGTGACGTTCGCTGAGATTGCCCGCGATGCCTTGACCTACTCGAAGGTTCACAAGGCGGACACAAGTTACCGCTGCGACGCGGGCCGGATGGAAGTCCTCCTCGGATGGTTTCGGGAGTACCCCGCCGAAGCGATCACGGCTCAGGACATCGAACGGCAGTTTCAGAAGCAGGAATGGGCTCCAGCTACGCCCAACCGCTATCGTGCGCTGCTTTCCCTCACCTACAGGCTCGCAATTCGCAATGGCAAGGTGAAAGAGAATCCTGCCCGGCTTGTTCCGCATCGGCTTGAGGACAATGCCCGCATTCGGTTTCTGTCCACCGATGAAGAGACCGCGCTTCGCAAGTCAATCGAGGAGAAGTGCTCTGAACGTCTGCCGGAGTTTGACTTCGCACTTAACACGGGCCTTCGCCTGAGCGAGCAGTACGGTTTGCTGTGGGAGAATGTCTCCCTTCCACGACGCACTCTCACGATCCCACGGAGCAAGAATGGCACCATGAGGCATGTCCCGCTGAATCGGGCAGCCGTTAGGGCGCTCGAAAATCTTTGCAAGCTGTACCCCCCCGACCTCTGAACTCGTCTGCGGTGGCGCGCGCGAGCCTCGGCGTTGGTTTGAGCCTGTTCTCAAGGACGCGAAGGTTGCGAATTTTAGCTGGCACTGCCTCCGTCACACGTTTGCCAGCCGCCTCGTAATGACCGGAGTGGACATTCTCACCGTGCAAGAGCTTCTCGGCCACAAAACCATTGGCATGACCGTGAGATATTCGCATCTTGCGCCGAAGCACACGTTGGCCGCCGTAGAGAGGTTGGACGATCCTATAGAGAGTCCAACCGACACCACTACCGACACCAGAGTCTTTGAGCAGCCAGCGGCTCAAGTGGCGGTGTTGCACTAAGTCTTTCGATTCGTTAAGTTTGTACTGCCAGCGCCCGGGTGGCGGAATGGCAGACGCTGAGGACTTAAAATCCTCCGGGGATTTTTCCTCATGTGGGTTCGACTCCCACCCCGGGCACCAGTCTTTTTTGTTGAAGATGAATGAGTTGTTGGGCCGCTCCTTTCCGTGTACCTCTGGTGTACCCCACTTTGCGAAAGAACGAGCGGATCGCGGCTCCAAGCGTTAGCCAAATCCGCTTCCAGTTGTTCCTGTCGCGAGCGCACCCACGGGGCGTAGTGCTTCTCGGTAATTCTCACGCTTTGGTGAGGGCCACAGCATCAGCAGATAGACCCTCGATTTCCTCCGCTCTCGCCGTCGTCAAGGGTCAAGCCCGCTACGCGGCTCCCTACGGTCGCCCTTGACGGAGTAAATGGCAGCCTCCGTGCCCACTGCGAGAAGAGCTGTTCAGCATCTTCTGCTCTCTAGGCATGACGACGCTTAACGAGAGTTTGTGTGTTCTGACCGTGCTATCAACCCTGGCCCCTCTCCACCTGATGCTGGCAGATACATCGTCGCCTCGCGGTTCCGATGCC
>WNFO01022931.1_pt1 | contig 28559 bp, 21 predicted proteins | sample 5400251 | NCBI WGS metagenome assembly WNFO01 (sample SAMN13153354, study PRJNA577476) | soil metagenome | isolation source: 100 cm saprolite under Madrone tree | place: USA:California | collected 2016-06-14
TGCTATCGGCTTTTTCGTGTTGACCGAGACCGAAGGTTAGGACGAGTTCGCTGGAGGAAAGATAACTCGAGCCGCTGCGCAGCATTTGCGTCTGCTTGTCGCCGCCGGAAGTAGCTCGCACAATCGCGCCGATTCCATCCCTGTTGGATTTTGTTCCCACGAGCTTGATTCGCAAGCTGCGATTTGCCGCAGCGGCGGCTTCCGCTTCGTTGCGGAATAGATAGACAGGGCCGCCAGTTGTGGCGAGCAGCAAATCGAGGCGGCCGTCATTATTGATGTCCGCATAAGCGGCGCCGCGGCCGACGCGGGGAACGATGAATGCGGATCCCATCGCGCTCGTCACTTCCTCGAATTTTCCCTTCCCGAGATTACGAAAGAGGTGTGGCGGCATCGCGTACTTCACGTTTGTTTGTACCTTCTGAATTTCGGGATCGATGTGGCCATTGGCTATGAAAATATCGGGCCAGCCGTCGAGGTCGTAATCGAAGAAAAAGCAGCCGAAGCCCAGCGTGAGCAGCGTGGCCCGCCCGATTGCGGACTGCGGCGCTTCGTCGACAAACAGGCCTTTGCCTTCGTTGTGATAGAGCGAAAGCATCTGGTTCGAGAAATTCGTGATCATCACGCTTGGATAACCGGAGTGATCGTAATCCGCGGCATCCACGCCCATGCCGGCACGCGCTACGCCATCTTCGCTGAAGGCGACGCCGGCGATCACGCCTTTTTCGGAGAAAGTGCCGTTGCCATTGTTTCGGTACAGCTTGTTCGGTTGCGTGTCGTTCGAAAACAGAAGGTCGGGCCAGCCGTCGTTGTCGTAATCGAGGACGGCGATGCCCATGGTTTTCGATGTGGGCTCGCCGAGGCCGGCTTTCTGCGTAACGTCCTCAAACGTACCGTCTCCTCGATTGTGCCAGAGACGCGCCGCTGTCCCCTTGTAGGATTCGGGAGTGCAGTACGATTTATTTTTACCGTCCAGCGTGCAATAGAGATCCGATTCCTGGGTCCACTGCACATAGTTGCCAACGACGAGGTCGAGGCGGCCATCCTTGTCGTAATCCACCCATGCGGCGCTCGTACTCAGCTCGTGAGGACCAGTGAAGCCGGCCTTCTGGTTCACGTCGGTGAATGTGCCGTTGCGGTTGTTGTGAAATAAACGGCTTTGTCCGAGGGCGGTGACGAAGAGATCGTCGAAGCCGTCGTTGTCGTAGTCACCTACCGCGGCGCCCATGCCGTACATTTCTACGTCGAGGCCGGCCTTGTGGGTCACGTCCGTGAACGTTCCGTCGTGGTTGTTGTGATAGAGCTTGGGCGTTGTGTGCTTTTGCGCATGACCCGGCCAGTCCATGCCATTGACCAGGAAAATATCGGGCCAGCCATCGTTGTCGTAGTCAATGAAAGCGACGCCTGGGCCGAGCGTTTCCGGCAAAAATTTCTTTCCGAATGCGCCATTGTTATGGGTGAAGTGAATTCCGGATTGTTGCGTGACGTCGCGAAACGTGACCGCAGAGGTGGTTGCCGCCGACCCACCGTTGCCCGCCGCAACAGCCGCCACGGCTGCGAGCGCAAATACAGCGAGAAAGACGTTGAATTGCTTCAAGGTAGCCTCATTGTTCAGCCGCGACCGACACCGAGTGCATCGGCGACGCGATTGATGTAATTGAACCAAGACGCGATTAGCGTGATTTGCAGGATGCCGCGGTCGTCGAAGCCAACGGATCTCAGTTTCGCGTGATCGTTGGGAGACACTTTCGTCGCATCCTTCGTCAGCTTCACCACATAATCGAGCATCGTGCGATCCTGCTCGCTAATTTCCGCCGACCGGTAATCCCTCTGCAGCGCCTCCACGAGTGCTTTATCAAGAGTGACGCGACGCAGAAACTCTGCGTGGGATTCAATTCAATACACGCACCGGTTTGCGACGGAAACCATGGTCGCAATCATTTCGTGCTGACGGCGCTGCAATGGGAGGTCTGGAGACATCAGCGCACCGAAGGTGCTGAAGGCGTGAAACAGCGCGTCAGGAATTAGTGAGTGCGCCGCCACAATGCTCGAGCTTTCACCATTATTTTCGGGATGGACCGGCGTGGCGTATTCGATGGGATAGATCGCGCGCTGCGCCACCATGGCTTTCTTTACGCGCTCGTCGTCATCCATCGAAACAGTCTTGATCCAGGTCATGAATCCGCTCCCTTACATTCAGCTTTGTATGAGATCAATGCGAACCGCCGGATTGGCTTGCGCTGCCGGTTGGCGACGCTATTGTCCGGTGTTTCACCGCTGCCTTTAACGGAGCGTTCAATGCGACGGAGACGTGTTCGTGAATCGGCTGCCGTTCGTTGTTATCTTCGGGATGCGCCTGCCTATATGGTCCGGTGATGGCCTGCGCAGATTCATCCGCCTTGAATCGCAGATAGCGTTCCTTGTGCTCGTTCGCGTGCGCTTCGTCGCCCAGCCCGCTGTAGCAAAGCATCAGGTTGTAATGGGCCTGCAGATCCTCAGGGTCGATCGAGAGTGTCTGGTTGAATTCCGCTATAGCGGCAGCGTATTTCTTTTGCAGAAATAGGATGCGTCCGACGTCATTGCGTACGACGCGATCGCGAGGATATTGCGCGAGCACATCTCTTAATCGCGCAATCGCGTCGTCATACTTGCCTTCTTCTTTCAAAACTCGCGCGTAAAAGAAATTTGCGCGCGCCAATCCCGGTTTCAACGCCAGGGCTTTTTCCAGCACGGTTCGTGCGCCACCGGTGTCGCCTTCCTGCACCAAGGCGCGGCCGATGTTCACCCAGCCGTCTGGATTTTGCGGGTCGACATCCGTTATTTTTTGAAAGGCTGCCGCGGCGCCTTTTAGGTCACCCTGAAGGAAAAGACCGATGCCGTAGTCGTTCCAGCGTGACCAATCTTCTTTCGCAAGAGTCAGCTTAGGTTGCGGCGCGGCAGCGGTTCTCGCGACAACATTCAGAGTCTTCGTATCTTCCGCGACCGTGATGACCGGCAAATTGGGAACCGCTTTCAGCTCGCCCGCAATCAGTTTCGGGTCGACTCCCTTGAAGAGCCATTTGCGATCGTCATAGTCGGGAGTCACTGCATCGGGTGCCTGCTGAGCGTCCGCCGCAGCGGCGAAGGCAAACTGCGTGTTCGACCACATGAATTTGCGGTAGTTCAGCTTGGCATGCAGAGTGATCTTGTCACCCGCATTGTCCGGAATATGCAGGCGGTAATGCGCAGTATCGGCCGCGCCCGGCGGAATCAAATGCACGTACACGGTAGCGCGATTGGCCCAGGCATTTCGCTTGTTGATCGGATTTCCGTGTGCGTCGATGAGCAGTGACTTATAGAAATGCGCCCCTTTTTCGACGGGGCCCTTGCCGTCATCCTCGACCTTGCCGCTCCAGAAAAGGGTCTGCCCCTTTTCATCGAGGGCCTGCAGCTCGAGCCAGACATCGAATGCATCGATGGTGCCACCGGGAAAAAAGTGGCCGACCTTGCGCGTTCGAACGACAACGTCTACGCGCACGTCATCGCCCCGACGGACCGTAGCATCCACGCGGCCGAGCGGCGCAGTGATGGGACGTGCTTCGCCTGCGGGTCCATTTGGGAGAGAAGTCTCCGCTTCCTCTCCGACAGCAAAGGAAGTTGACAGCTCTGGGCGGCCCATTTTGCCGCCGGCCGGAGCAGCAATTTCGTTCCCTGCGGGGGAAATCGCAAAAATGTCCACACTGAGCTGCTTGTCCTGCAGAATGCACGAAGCCGTTGATATTGCCGAGATCGGCTGAGGGCACCTGCGGCATGTGGCAATCCGCGCACATCATGGAGTTCGCGGGATAGTAGAAAGAACGCGCGCCCTGGCCGGAAACGCCGCTGGCTTGCCAATTATCGTACTCGTTAAAGCCGCGCACCCAGCGATAATGGTTCACGGGAACATCGAGATGTACTTTGTGGCACGACGCACAGAACTCCGCGGTCTGCGTGCGCATGAACGGCTTCAAAAAGGTGCGCCGGTGCGGCTCCGGGTTTACGCGCACGAGGAAATCGTGAAGCGTGCGGATAACGGGATTGTCGCTGGCCGCCAGCTCGTGGAGCTTCGGATACTCCAACACAAAATCGCCCTGTCCCATCGTGCTCTTCACCTGCACGATGCTGTGGCACATCAGGCAGCTCAGTCCCGCTTTTGCTTCGGGCCGATCGACGATTTCCTTGATGGGCTTATCAAAGAGTCCGCTGAAGAGCAGCGCCGGATCGTGGCAGCCCGCGCACCACTTTGAAGCGCGCACTCCGGCTACGCCTTGCATGTACTCGATGCTTTTGCGATACCACTGATTGTTGAACGACGAAAAATGGTGTGCGGAGCTGTACCACTGCTTGTAGATATCCGCATGGCAGCGCTGGCAGGCATCGGACTGCATGAAATATTTCGCGGGAATGTAGCCGTTATGTTTGGTCTGCGCGGAGCTGGGGAAGAACTTGCCCTGTGGGCCGTCGCCTTCGCCATCCATAGAGGCCGCGGGCATCGGCGGGTTCACGATGCGATTCGCGTTTTTCCATGCAATTTCACGTGACCACCACGTTCCCGCGGCGATTGCTATTGTTGCGAGTACCAACCCCGCAAATCGGAAAACGCGCTGAGGTGCTGTGCTTCCCAGCCAACCACGCGAAGCCATCCACGCAGTCGCGACAAACAGGCTACCGACCACGCAGAAAGCGATGTGCGCGTACAGCCACGGCTTCAAGCGATTCAGCGTGCCAACAAAAATCAAACCGATACCGAGCACAGCGCCGACGGCCAAAAGCACCCAACCAACTCGTGCGAGCGGCGCATCCACCCGCAACAATCGGAATAGATAAGGGAGCAGCAAAGCGGTAAACAGAATGCCCGCAACTAGGTGGACGAGAACAAGCGTGCCGTATGCGATTGTTGCGGAAGGGAATCCGTACAAATAAATCGCGCTTGCCGCAAGGGCCAACAAACTTCGCAAGCGCCAACGTTCCATCGCGCGTTTCTCCACTCTTGAACGCCCCGACTCGACCGCTAAAACCAGCGGCCGGATGGGTGCACATCCGGCCGCGAATGCTTGGGGTGCCTCCGGGCGGCGCATGAAAGAAGCTTCGCAGGAAGGCGATGTGCGCGTTTTATATCGCCCAGCCGGAAACCACGCAATAACGTTAAAGCATTAGAACCTGACGCCCGGCATAATCCCTTTATTTTCTGTGCATTGGTAGCTTTTGCCAGCCGCTAAATCCTTGAACTCTTCTTTCGCCCCATTGGGCCATTCGATCTGGACTCGTTCAATGTTGTCATATCTACCCAATCCGAAGGTAACGGGCAATTCCGATTGCGAGAGATAACTTGAGCCACCTTTCACCGTTCGGCTCTGACTCTGCCCGTCGCAAAAAATTCGCACGATTGCGCCAATGGCCTCGCGGTTCGATTTCGTTCCCGTGAGGTTAAAACGAACACTGCGATTTCCGGCGAGCTGATCGTTGCGATAGAGATACGCGGGGCCATTATTGGTGGTTAGCAAGATATCCAGATCGCCGTCGCGATCGAAATCACCATATGCGAGACCGCGGCCAACCTTGGGCTCGGCGAATCCACCGTCGATGTCGGCGGCTACATCTTGAAATCTTCCTGCGCCCAGGTTCAGAAAAAGCTGCGGTGGCTGAGCGTAGCCGACATTGCCATGAATGTTGCGCACCGTTTCCTCAATGTGACCGTTGGCTACGGCTAGATCGAGTGCGCCGTCGAGATCTACATCGAGAAATGAGCAGCCGAAGCCCAACGTGTTTTTCGAAGAAAGGCCAACACCGGCGGCGATTGCGATATCGTCGTATGCTCCGGGATTGACCGCTCGATAAAATCCGATCATCTCATTGTCAAAATTCGTGATGGCGATTCCCGGCTTGCCCGAATTCTCGAAGTCCGCTACGTCCACGCCCATCCCAGCGCGCGCTTTGCCTTCGGTACTGAACGCGAGCCCGGCTTCCACAGCAACGTCTTTGAATTTGCCGTTGCGGAGATTCTTGTAGAGTTTGTTGGGCTGCGTGTCGTTGGCGACAAGCAAATCCGGCCAGCCGTCGTGATCGAAATCGAGCATGGCCACGCCAAGCGATTTCGAGCTACTGTCAAAGATTCCGCTGGTGGCCGTCACGTCCTCGAATGTTCCGTCTCCGCGATTGTGGAACAGCCAGCAGGTGTCGCCGCGATAGGCTTCGGGCGTACAAAAGGATTTGTGCTTTCCGTCCAGGCTGCAAAAGACGTCATGCTCCGGCGACCAGCGCACGTAATTACATACGAAGAGATCGAGCAATCCGTCGCGATCGTAATCGAACCACAGGGCCGACGTGCTGAAAGCTTGGCGAGCGCTCAATCCGCTCGCTCGCGTTACATCCAGGAAAGTGCCTTTTCCCGTGTTGCGAAATAACCTGTTTTGCCCGACGCACGTGACCAAAATGTCGGGGAAGCCATCGTTGTTGTAATCGCCCACGGCGACACCCATTCCGTACATCTCGAGATCGAGACCAGCAGCTTTGGTCACATCCGTGAAGGTCCCGTTGCGGTTGTTTTTGTATAGCCGCAGCGTGGATCGCTGGCGCTTGTGGCCGGGCCAATCCATTCCATTGATCAATAAAATGTCCTGCCAGCCATCGGAATCGTAGTCGAGAAACGCGCAGCCGGAGCCAAGCGTCTCGGGAAGCAACTTGCCGCCGTAGGCGCCGCTATTGTGCTGGAACTGAATACCAGAGCTTCCTGTGACATCGACGAGGTGAAAAGTTGGCGCTGCGGGTGTTGCGCGAAGCAGCCGAGGGAGGGTCAAAGAGATGAGTGCTGCACTGGCGGAGCCTGACAAAAAGTCCCGGCGGTTCAAGTCAGGCTCACCAATCCGTGGCGAATGGCATAAACCACCAGCTCGGCCGTCTTGTGAATTCCGAGAGTGTCCATGATGTTGGCGCGGTGCACGCCGACAGTGTTTGCGCTCAGGCCGAGCTCCGCGGCAATTTCCTTGTTGGATTTGCCTGCCACGATGTGCCGCAAAACCTCCAGCTCACGCGCGGTCAGTCCGCTGTCACGCTCGCCCTTGAGCGCGGCGGGCTTGGCGATTTGCGGATCGAGCACCAAATGGCCCTCGGCCACGCGCTTGATGGCGCTGACTAAATCCAATTCCAGCGCGTTCTTCAGGATATAGCCGCGTGCTCCCGCCTCGAGCGCCTGGCGTACCAACGTGTCCTCGGAATGCATGCTGAGCATCAGCACGGTGGCGTTCGGCATCTTGGCGCGAATGCGCCGCGTGGCATCGATGCCGCTGATACCGGGAAGCGCGCAATCCATCACGACAACTTTCGGTTTCAACTCCAGCGCCAGTCGCACCGCTTCCTCGCCCTCGCTGGCCTCGCCGACAACAGCGATTGCTGCGTCGTCTTCCAGCATGCGACGGAATCCCTTGCGCACCAGGGCGTGATCGTCAACCAGCAGAACTGTGAGCTTATCCGCCATGCGCTTCCATTTTCTCCGTGGGCACGACCAGCCGCACGATGGTTCCGCCGCCCTCGCGCCCTACTACTTGCAGAGTGCCTCCCACAAGCTCCGCGCGCTCGCGCATTCCGACGAGCCCGATACCCTGGTGTCCTGCGTCAGGCGCGAATCCACGGCCATGATCTTCCACCTCAAGTCTTATGGATTCGTTCTGGAATTCCAGGCGGACCCACGCCTCTTGCGCTCCTGCATGACGCTTCACATTGTTCAGCGCCTCTTGCAGTACGCGATACACTTGCACGCCGGCGTTGCCGTCCAGCGGAAACGCTGCACCCGATTTTTCGTAATGCAGTTTCAAACCCGTCTGCCGCTCCACTGTTGGAATATACCAATCGAGCGTGCTCTCGAGGCCTTGTTCATCAAGGAGCACCGGATGCAGCGCCTGGGACAATGTGCGAATGTTGTTCAACGTCGATTGCGCGATTTCCCGGACCTCTTGCAAATCTTCCCGCAGCGGCGCGCCCTGCGGCACCTGCTTTTCCACTCGGCTCAGAAGCGAGCCAATGGCCGTGAGCACCTGGCCGAATTCGTCGTGCAGCTCGCGCGAAATGTGCCGTAGTGTGGATTCCTGCGTGGCGATGAGCTTCTGCGCCAAATCGCTGCGCTGCTCGGAAAGAGTAGCCAGACGCGCGAAAATCTGGCGGTTTGCGCGGATCAGGTACAAGCTGGTGAGCGCAATGGCAATCAGCGCGGCGGTCAGGAAAATATACAGTTGACGTTGCACGCCATCGTAGATCTTTGCGATTTGGCCGGCTGCCTGCTGCTCCGCTTCATTATTCGCCACAAGTAAACGCGACACTGCCGTGCTCAGCGCCGCTTGCCGCGCCTGCAGCGACAATCGAATCTGATCGCGCGCCTCATTATCTTTCCCATCGCGAGCCAGCGCAAACATCCTGTCCACCGCATCCCAGAATTGCGAAAGTTGCTGGCTCAGATAAGCACGCTGCTCCGGCGTGCGATGCACTTCGGAATATTGTTCCTCAAGCCGCAACGCCGAATCCAAATCGCCGCGCACACGCTCGAATTGACCCGACCACGCGATCAGCGGGTAAGGTTCGCCCGCATCCAGCATGTCGCGCATGGCCAACGCTACCGTGTTCAAATCATTTTGCAGCCGCAAGAGCTGCAGGGAATCCTTGCGTCCACGATCGACCATATCGCTTTGCAGCTTGCGCAACCCCGCGAGCTGCACGCGAATGTACGCGGAGTAAGCCACGACTACAGCGAGCGTTATCACTAAACCTAAGAGAAGGGCTGTCGTCGGTGATCGTTCCGAGCGCGAAACTGGTTGCACGGAAAGAGAATACCTCAATGCGACGTTTGGCGGCGCAAGCTCAGGACAATGCAGATCATCAGCAGGGCACTGAGGAGCGGGACAGCAAAACCTACGCGCAGACTGCCGGAATACTTCGAGAATGTGCCAACGAGCCACGGGCCCGCAGCCAGGCGATATAGATGGGGTAGATTGAGGCGCATCCTAATCCGGCGAGAAAAACTCCGACAATGGTTACCTTGAGCGTGGTGGAAAAGATGATCACCAGCGTTCCCACTGATGTCAGGGCGAGGGCGGCAAGAACCAGAGGCGCTTCCGATACAGACAATAAGACGAGCGGCGCTAATCCGCGTCCAACGGTAAGCCCAGAATAGAAAAACATCGGCGCCAGCGTGGTCAGATTCGAGATTCCGTTAGCGATCCGACGGGAGTATTCTGCGGACCAGACCCCGATGCTCGTCTCCATGCAGACATAGATCAAGAAAAGAGCGGCCATCGCCACGGTCACGCCGCGTCCGAGGGTGCGGGTTGCGGCTCCAGCGCTCTCCAGGTGTTTTTCATGTTTTTCGGGGCCGAAGCGTGCAAACAGAAGTGACAGCGCCAGCAGAGCGCCGAAAATGCCATAGCCAATAAGCAAGCCCGGCAAATGATTATTTCTCAACGCCATGGCGATCATGGGCGAGCAGGCCATTGCTCCTAGTCCCCACGTAAAATTAAGCAGGTTCAATAACGAGGCGCTGCGAGCGCCACCGGCTTCCGCCACGTACAAATTGGTCCCCGGCGTGATGAGCCCATATCCGAGCCCAAATGCCGCGGTAGCCGCCAGAGCATTCGCGTGTGTGCTCGCGTTGAGAGTGGCAAGGCCGTATCCGATGAGCGCATAGCCCGCGACCAACGATGGCCGATAACCGCGCCAGGCCATCCACGCGCCAGATCCAACGGTGCCTACCAATGAAGCCAGGAATTGAACGCTCGAGAAGAGGCCCGCTTGCCCGTCATCGAGTGTCCACTTGCGAATGAATACCGGCAGCATCGGCCCGACAATCGTAGTGGCGATACCGCTCAATATAAAGCCGATGAAAAGAACGGCCATCAGGCCGGTGCGGCTCTTCGTGGTGCGCTCCGGGACTGCCACCGTTGTGGTTGTAGACATGCGTTTAAAACATTCTGAAGGAGCCAGCCGCCATAGGCAACTTTGAGTTGAGAGGGTACCTACTTCGCGCCGGGAAACTCGTGTACGCTCTTCGTCGAAAGTTGAAACCACTTAGGCTCCAATGATCAACGTCGGACTTATCGGATTCGGCCTGGCAGGGCGCGCATTTCACGCCCCGGTGATTCGGGCGGTTCATGGTCTGAGGCTTGCGGCCATTGTGCAGCGCACCGGCAATGAAGCCGCGGAACTGTATCCGGACGTGCGCATTGTCCGCACCGTCGAAGAGTTGCTGGCGATTTCTGATATTCGCCTGGTCGTAATCGCTACGCCCAACGGCACGCACTATTCGATAGCGCAGCAATGTCTTGCGGCAGGCCGCGAGGTGGTGGTCGATAAGCCTTTGACACCAACGTTAGACGAAGCTCGTGATCTGGTCCGATTCGCACAAGAAAAAGGGCGCCTGCTTACGGTTTATCAGAACCGGCGTTATGACGGCGATTTTCAGGCAGTGCATCGAATTGCCGCCACTGGCCAGCTTGGCCGCATCGTGCGATTCGAATCGAATTACGATCGTTTCCGTCCTCAGCTAAAGGCAAACGCTTGGCGCGAACGCTCCGGACCCGGTACCGGCATTCTCTTTGATCTCGCGCCACACCTGATCGACCACGCGCTGGTACTTTTCGGCGTTCCCAAGGCCGTCACCGCCGATATCCGCATCGAGCGCGAACACGCTGTGACCGACGATTCCTTCGATCTTACGCTGCACTACACTGGCGGCTTGCGTGCAGTGCTTCGCGCCACGATGCTCGCCGCGGTTGCGCGGCCGCGTTTCGTTCTCCACGGCACCAGCGGCGCCTACGTGAAGGACGCCTTCGACGTGCAAGAGCCCAAATTGCGCGCGGGCCGCCTCCCCTGGAACGAAACGCCTGCCGAATCGGAGCAAGAAGAGAACTCCGGCATTCTCACGCTCGTGGACGAGAACGGAAAGACCACGGAACGACGCGTGCCACCCGCGCCAGCCGATTACCGCGCTTATTACGCCAACATCCGGGACACCTTACTTGGCACTGCCGCTCCCGCGGTCACGCCACAACACGCGCTCGACGTCATGCAAGTTCTTGAACTGGCCCGCCAAAGCAGCGCCCGGCGTTGCACCGTCCCGTGGCCGGACTGAAGCTTGCCCCTACATTCACGACGGAATGCTGTTGCTTCCGCGTATAATCACAAGAAGGGAGCGCCACGTTGATCGAACTCGCACCTTCCATCCTTTCCGCCAATTTCGCGCAGCTGGGCGCTGAAGCGCTCGCCGCCATCGACGGCGGCGGCACGGTTTTGCATCTCGATGTGATGGATGGACACTTCGTTCCGAATCTTACGATTGGCCCGCCGGTCGTGGCTTCGCTGCGCAAGACGATTCCGAAGGTGCCATTCGATTGCCACCTAATGATCGAAAACCCGGACGATTACGTCGGCGCATTTGCAGAGGCCGGCGCCAATTGGATTTCCGTGCACCAGGAAGCCTGCGTCCATCTGAATCGCACATTGCACCTGATCGCATCGCACAATTGCCAGCCCGCCGTGGTCATTAATCCCGCGACACCCGTGCACATGCTCGACGAAGTGCTGGACATTGTGCATCACGTGTTGGTGATGTCCGTCAATCCGGGCTTTGGCGCACAGAAATTTATTCCCGGCTCGCTTCACAAAATTGAGGCGCTGGTTCAGATTCGCGAGCGGCGTGGGCTTTCTTTCCGCATCGAAGTAGACGGCGGCGTTGATCTAACAACGGTTGGTGACGTGGTTCGCGCCGGAGCCGATTTGCTGGTCGCCGGCAATGCGGTGTTTGCCCACGGCGACATTCGCGAGAATGCTCGCAAGCTGCTGCAAGCCGCGCGCGGCGCGACCGCAATGCGCGCCTAAAGTACCGCGTCCAATACCTTCACTGCTCCTCGTAGTTCCATGTCAATCCGCCATCGACGAAGTAAGTCGTTCCCGTCACGTAATCGGCATCGGAAGACGCCAGAAACGCCGCCACGGAAGCCACATCTTCCGGTTTGCCCAGACGCTTCAGCGGAATATTTTCCAACAGCGACTTTAGCTTTACCGGATCGTTCAGCAGTTTCTTGTTGATGGGTGTTTCGATCGCGCCTGGAGCAATCGAATTAATCGTGATTTCAAGTGGTGCCAGCTCGATCGATAGATTGCGAGTCAGCATTTTGATGCCGCCCTTGCTTGCGCAATAAGAGGCGAAATGCGGGAACGGCAGCTCTTCGTGCACGGAGCTAATGTTGATGACCTTGCCGCCAGCCTTGGCCTGCATGCGGTGCTTCACGAACGCTTGCGTCACGAAGAAAGGACCTTTCAGATTCACGTTGAGAACGAGATCGTAATCCTGCTCGCTCACATCCCAGAAGTCAGCGCGGCGTTCAAGTCCGGCGTTGTTCACCAAAATGTCGATGCGTCCCAGTTGTTTCACGGCATCGGCAACGAAGCGTTGCCCCTCGGCGACGTTGCTCACGTCGCACTGCAACGCCACGGCTTTTCGGCCTCCCTTCTTGACCGCTGCGACGACTTCGTCGGCTCCAGCTTTATTGGAGCGATAGCACAGCCCCACGTCGGCGCCTTCCGCCGCTAGCCGCTCGACAATCGCGCGGCCAATTCCTTGGTCCCCGCCAGTCACGGCAACCACTTTGCCATCCAACCGATTTGCCACGATGGTCTCCTTCGTTTGGTTCACCGATGAGATGCACCACGCCCTGGATTGTTTCGCGAAGCTATTCAATAGAGAGCGCGTTAGGGATTCTAAAGGACTTAGCGTGCTGCCACGGTTGGGGAAAGCGAATCCTTTGCAGCGTTTTCGTACAGGTGAAGAATTTGTGTGGCCCGCTTCAATAAATCGGACGGGAGTTCGCCCGGTTGGTAGTCGACCCAGCCTGTGGAATAGGGCAAAGCGATCTTCTCACCCGCGGATACGATTTCCAACGGACCGACGCGGTTCAATATGAGCTTCACCTCGCCGAGCGTGCATTCCGTCAGGATTAGCAGGAAGTCGCTGCTTCCGAGACGCACGGCAAAATCGGAGCCACGGATTGCTTTTTTCAGCCGCCGGGCGAACTCTTTCAGCAAGGAATCCACAGCGGACTTGCCATATCGCTGCGTAATCTGCGGGAACTCGTCGATATGGATAGTAGCAACGCTCAGGGCGGTGTTTTCGCGCCGCGCGCGGCCTATCTCTTTGCCGAGTTGTTGCTCAATGGAGACCCGGTTGTACAGCCCGGTGACCGGGTCAAAGCCGGAAGCGTCCGCGAATTCGCCGACGCCCTTTTCCGGGAACGGATTCTGGGCCGTAAGGCCCTTTCGGCGGCGGCGGAAGGACCATTGCCGGTACACAAGCCAAAAATTGAAAACGAGCACGAGACCTGCTGTTCCCCACTGCGCCTGATCGGGTCGAATTTCATAAAAGTGATTGGCGCTGCGAAAAAGAGAGGGCAGGAAAGAGAGTACTAAGGCCGATGTGGCAAGAAGCGTGACGGCAGCGGCCGAAAACCACAGCCACCACTCGCTACGTGCGAGATGCCGCAAGTCCGTTTCAATCTGAAGCGCACGAAAAGCGCCTGAGCCTTCCAGAGGAGAAGGTTCCGACGTGCGCGCGCGAAGGCCCAAGATGGACGTCATCTAGCTTTACGGTCCGAAGCAACTGTAAACATGCAGTGGCCCATGGGGCAATCGTCAAAGAGTACAGGCCCTTCGCACTGCAAAACTGAACTCATGGGCAGGAGTGACCGATTGTGGGAGTACCGGACCCCGAAGTCCTCGAAATCGCGTTTGCGGGAGTGGCTTACTAGGGGAAGTAAAGGCTGTGTTCGTGCAGCCCACGCCCAAGGGAAGACCAGCCCTTTCACTTGCGCTTGCCATGCGATCCGTTCGCAGAGATCGCCGGAGGGAAGGGTATAAATGAAAAACAGACTTGCTTCCCAGCTACAGGCGATCTTGCCGCCCAAGACGAAACTCGAGGATGCGTGCACAGCGTTTCGTCAGTTGAGCGACTGTGTTGCCGCGTTGCACGTCAGCCACAATCTCAAAATCAAGTTCAACTGTTTGAAATGGGACGTCACCGGGACCCAACCGGTGAAGGGAAATGTTTCTGCGTGCACCGCTCCTGACAGCGGAAAGCCGCTGAGCCTCAGCAAGGCAATTCAGACGCTGAAGCCTGACGCAGATGCCAAGACAGAAGCGAAAAGTGCTGAGAGGCGCGCCCAGGAAGATATAAAGGACGCTTCGTCCTGAGGCTCCACCGCCGCCTTCAGGCGGGACTGTTCCTATTTCAATGGGGGAAAGGCGTCTGTTTCGGCCCTTAGCGTACTTCCCAGGTGTCGCCCGCGTGCAGGATTTTGTTTAGGTCGCCTGCGCCACGCTTCGCGATTACGTCATTGATTTGCTGATTCATCACGTCTTCGTAGCGCGGCAGATCGTCCCAGGCGCGAAACACGCCGATAGGTGTCGGGAAGCCGGGACGATGCTCCATGTGCGACAGTAGAAAAGCGTACGACGGCCGCGGATGATGCGCGTCGTGCACGATGAGATCCGACTCTGTGATGCCGTTTCCGAGTGCTCGCGTTCCGTGATTGAGAACCACGCGCCATCGTTGAAAATATTGCAGTTCTGCAGGATTTCCACGAACGCCGAACCCTTGTGCACCGCCGCGTGCTTCAGCGTGTCTTTCAGGTGAGACTGAAAAACGTCCACCGAGCGCGCGACGAAGGTCGCTTCCGCACCGATGGCCAGAGACACGGGATTGAACGGCCGATCTACTGAACCGAAGGGCGTCGACTTCGTCTTCTTATTCACTTCCGATGTCGGCGAATACTGGCCCTTTGTAAGTCCATAAATACGATTGTTGAAGAGCAAGACTTTGAGTCCGACATTGCGCCGCAGCATGTGAATCGTGTGATTGCCGCCAATCGAAAGCGCGTCGCCGTCGCCTGTCGCCACCCATACTTCCAAGTCCGGCCGGATTGCCTTGATTCCCGTGGCAACCGCCGGCGCGCGGCCATGAATGGTGTGAAAGCCGAACGTGTTCATGTAATAAGGGAATCGACTCGAGCAGCCGATTCCGGAAACCACCACAAAATTCTCCCGCTTGATGCCAAGCTCAGGAAAAACCGATTGAACAGCCGCAAGAATGGCGTAATCCCCGCAACCCGGGCACCAGCGGACCTCCTGGTCCGTCTGGAAATCTTTTCTCGTCAGCGGCGGCGGTAGTGTTGCGGTACTCATTGCGATTTCTCCCCCGGATCGGCACAGCCTCAGGCACGCGGGCCTGAGCTACAGCATCGGCGTGTTACGCGTCCAGCATTTCCTCAATTTTTTGCTCAAGCTCAACTTGTTTGAAAGGTCGGCCCTGGATTTTGTTCAGTCCCACGGCATCCACCAGGTATTTCGCTCGCAGCACCCAGAGCAATTGGCCCATATTCAGTTCCGGAACCAAAACCTTCTTGTAACGCTTGATGACCTCGCCCAAGTTCGACGGCAGCGGATTCAGGTGCCTTAGATGAACGTGCCCGACCCTACGTCCCTCCGCCCGCTGTGCTTTTACCGCAGCGGTTATCGCACCGTGCGTGGAACCCCACGCAATAATCAGCAAATCGCCTTCCGCGTCACCCGCGGGTTCAATGTCCGGAATGTCTTGCGCAATGGCTGCCACTTTTGCTGCGCGGATGCGCACCATCTTCTCGTGATTCAGCGGCTCATAATTGATGTTGCCGCTGACGTCCTGCTTCTCCAGCCCGCCTATGCGGTGCTCCAGCCCCGGCGTTCCAGGAACCGCCCAGGGTCGCGCCAAAGTCTGCGGATCGCGCTTGTATGGTAGGTATCCTCCGTTCGCAGAGTTTGGCTCGGTTGCAAAATGGACCGGAAACGCTGGAATGTCGGCTGCGTCCGGAATGCGCCATGGTTCCGCGCCATTGGCAAGGTAGCCGTCGGAAAGAAGAATGACGGGCACCATATATTTAACGGCGATCCTGCAAGCCTCAAGAGCGGCCCAGAAGCAATCACTCGGCGTTGCCGCCGCGACAATCGGGATCGGCGCCTCGGAATTGCGCCCGAAGAGCGCCTGCAGCAAGTCCGCTTGCTCCGTCTTGGTGGGAAGCCCAGTCGATGGCCCGCCGCGCTGAATGTCGCAGACAACCAGCGGGATTTCCACAGCGACTGCCAAGCCCATTGCTTCGGTCTTAAGCGCCATGCCAGGGCCGGAGGTCGTGGTTATGGCCAGAGCACCGGCGTAAGCCGCGCCAATAGCGGAAGTTATCGCCGCGATCTCATCCTCGGCTTGGAACGTCATCACGCCAAAGTCTTTATATTGAGAAAGCTCGTGCAGGATGTCCGAGGCCGGAGTAATCGGATAACTGCCTTGAAAGAGCCGCAAGCCCGATTTTTGCGAAGCCGTGATGAAGCCTAGCGCCAGCGCCTGGTTGCCGCTCAAATTCCGATACACGCCGGGGGCGAGCTGTGCCGGCGGAATCTCGTAGCTGATCTGAAAGGCTTCGGTAGCTTCGCAGTATGAATAACCAGCCTTCATCGCCAGCTTGTTGGCTTCGACCAGCAGCGGCTTATTCTTGAACTTGTCCTCAATCCACCGCACCGTCGAATCCATCGACCGGTTGTACAGCCAGTAGCACATACCCAGCGCGAAGAAGTTCTTGCAGCGGTCCATGGACTTTGCGTCCAGGCCCAGGTGCTCCAGCGCCACGCGCGTCAGGCGTTCCAGCTCGACCGAAAACAGCCGGAACTTGTCCAGCGAATGGTCTTCCAGCGGATTGGAGGTCATCTGCGCCTTGCGCAGGTCCGTTTCCTTGAAGCTGTCGGAATTGACGATGAGGATGCCGTTAGCCTTCAAGTCCGCGACGTTTACCTTTAACGCCGCCGGATTCATGGCGATAAGGACATCCACCGCGTCGCCGGGGGTGTAAACGTCGTTTGAGGAAAAATGGAGTTGATACCCGCTTACACCCGGCAACGTGCCGGCAGGGGCGCGAATTTCGGCCGGAAAGTCCGGAAACGTGGCGATGTCATTACCATACAACGCAACCGTATTAGTGAACTGGCTGCCTGTGATCTGCATGCCGTCGCCGGAATCCCCGGCGAAGCGAATGACTGCCTGATCGATCTTTTCTCGCCGGCTTTTGGTCAGCGGAGAATCAATAAGTGTCGACATAAACTGCCTGACCCCATTTTGGAGAAGCTCCTCAACGATTTCCCCCGCGAGGAACACGGCTCAGTCAATAGGATGACGCGTGCAAAGTGCAGGATATCTGTTGGTTGCGCCCGCCGCGAGCCGGCATGGCAAGGATACCACACCGGCTCGCCCGCGGCGGGGAGAGAGTCCGCCGCTCGGGCAATGTGCTCTAGAGAAAAAGACGTGCGCAGCGGCTCCGAGGTTGCATGCTGATGAGGAAATCATTTTTTCTTATGCGACCCGATGTGCACGTAGTTACGGAGTCGTTCTAACTTTGCTTTTCCAGCATTGCGAGCAAAGGAAGTGCTTGACAGTTCGCTTTCTATTCGCCTAAGGTGGTTGCAACGGTCGCGAATCTGCGGCCATGAAATTGGAGGTAAACGCCCATGGCCCTGACCAAACGACAGAAAGAAGTGCTCGACTATTTGGTGGCGTTCGAGACCAAGCACGGGTACGCGCCGAGCTTCGAGGAAATCGGCAAGGGCATGAAGCTAACCTCGCTGGCCACGGTGCACAAACACATCACCACGCTCGAGAAAAAAGGATTTATTCGCCGCGGCTACAACCAGAGCCGCTCCATTGAGATTTTGCAATTGCCAAAATCCGTGAAGGACCAGGTCATAGAGCGCAAAGTTCAGGAACTGCCGCTAGTCGGACGAATTGCCGCCGGACGGCCGCTGGAAGCGGTGGAAGAACGCGAGACGCTCTCGCTCGGTGACTTCGCCCGTGGTGGAAATTCCTTTGCGCTAAAAGTGAAGGGCACCTCGATGATCGACGATCACATCATGGACGGCGACTTCGTAGTGTGCGAGCAGACGCAGGTGGCTAATTCCGGCGAGATCGTCGTCGCTCTCATCAATGGAGAAGAGGCGACGCTAAAGAGATTTTACCGCGAGGGCCCTGGGAAGATTCGCCTACAGCCCGCAAATTCAGAAATGGCGCCGATCATCGTTCCCGCCAACGAAGTTAAGATACAGGGCCGTGTAATCAGTGTCCTGCGCAAGTACTGAGCCAAACGCGACTCTCTGCAACTTGCCCTGACGCGACTTCGCTTTGTACGTGCGTCCCTTTACATCACCCGCTACATCAAACTACCAATGATTCCGCCGACGTGCGGTCGTACATCCTGAGCAGCGCCGGTTTTTATTCAGTTGCGCTACGCGAACTGACGCTTGACTTGCGAGGAATCACCGGAGGGCGTACTTGTTCTCAAAACTTTCTGCGCTGCTGGCGATTCTTGTCTGCATCGCTTTTTGGCCCGCAGGCGCGGCGGCGTACTCTGTGCTCTCCCATGAAGCCATCATCGATTCGGCTTGGGACGCCAATATCAAGCCCATATTGCTGAAGCGCTTTCCGGACGCAACTCCGGACGAGCTGCGCGAGGCGCATGGCTACGCCTACGGCGGTGCGATCATTCAAGACATGGGCTACTACCCGCACGGCAGCATCTTTTTTAGCGACTTGGCTCATTATGTCCGCAGCGGCGACTTCGTCATTGCTTTGCTGCGCGATTCCAAAGACTTGAACGAATATGCCTTCGCGCTCGGTGCGATGGCCCACTATGCCGCGGATACGGATGGCCATCGGCTCGGGACGAACCGCGCCGTGCCCATCCTTTACCCCAAGCTCAGAAAAAAGCACGGCGACTCGGTCACCTATGAAGATGACCCACTGGCTCATGTGAAAACGGAATTCGGTTTTGACGTTCTCGAGGTTGCAAAGGAGCGCTACGCCCCGGAGAGCTATCACGATTTCGTCGGTTTTCAAGTCGCCGCTCCGTTGCTCGAGCAGGCTTTTCGCGAAACCTACGGCTTGGATTTGAAGAACGTTCTCACCAACGAAACCAAAGTGCTGGGCTCATACCGGCGGGATGTCAGCAAACTTATTCCCAGGGCGACCCGGGTAGCCTGGTCTCTTAAGGAAAAAGACATCAGGAAAGATGTGCCTGGGATCACCAGGAAGAAGTTTCTCTACAACCTGTCGCGCTCAAGCTACGAGCGCGAATGGGGCAAGGATTACCAGCCTCCTGGCGCATGGGACCGGTTTCTCGCGTTTATCTACCGGTTGCTGCCAAAATTCGGGCCATTGCGTGTGTTACAGCTCAAGACACCGACTCCGGAAACTGAACGAATGTTCCAGGCCAGCTTCAACGCCACAATGGACCGCTATCGCAAACTGCTGAAAGAAGAAGGCGATGGGCACGTGAACCTGGCGAACAATAACTTCGATGTCGGCGAGTTCACCCCTCCGGGCAAATACCGAATGAATGATGACGCCCACGCCAAGCTGCTCGATAAGCTTGCCGAGCAAGGTTTTGCCGGCATGACGCCGGACCTGCGTGCAGAGCTGCTGACCTTCTTCAGTGACCCCAACGCTCCCTACGCTACCAAGCGCAAGCCCAAAGAGTGGAACAAGGTCGAGGCAGAACTGCAGCAGTTGAAATCGACAGCGCCGCAGCCCGTAACCGCCGAGACTGTCCCGGCCTCTTTCTAAGCGAAAACAAGGCGGTTCTCGGGCCGATAACTTTTGTTTGCCCTCCGCATTGAAAAAACTCCTGCGGCATCGCACCCCCGCTCGTGCGAAAATCTAAAGTTTCACGCGAGCCTTGATTCGCTCCCGTGATGACCGCTTGATGACAAAGACGAAAAGCACCCAGAAACTTCTCGCTGCCAACCGCAGTGAAATCGCCATTCGCATTTTTCGCGCCGCCAACGAGCTAGGACTGCGCACCGTCGGCATTTACTCGCAGGAAGACCGCTTGGGGCTGCACCGCTTCAAGGCGGACGAAGCCTACCAAGTCGGGGCCGGCAAGGGTCCAGTGGAAGCGTATCTGGACATAGCGGGAATCGTGGCTCTGGCGAAAGAGAAAAGCGTCGACGCCATTCATCCGGGCTACGGCTTTTTGTCCGAAAATCCCGCATTCGCGCGTGCGTGCGAAAAAGCAGGCATCACCTTTGTCGGTCCGACACCGGCTCTGCTCGAACTCTTGGGCGATAAGACCGCTGCGCGAAGACTAGCTGCATCGGCAGATGTGCCAGTGCTGCCCGGCACGGAAGAACCGGTGCAATCGGCAACCGAGGCGCAAAAAATCGCCCGTGAAATCGGTTATCCCGTAATCGTGTGCAGATTCTTGCCGACCATCACGGCAATCTGCTGCATCTTTGGGAGCGTGACTGCTCCGTGCAGCGTCGCCACCAAAAAGTGGTGGAGGTCGCCCCGGCAGCAAATCTGCCCGCCACCGTACGTAATGAACTATGCGAAGCCGCCCTTCGAATCGCGCGTAAAGCGAAATATCGTAACGCCGGTACCGTCGAGTTTCTGTACGACGTGGACGCAAGCAAGTGGTACTTCATCGAAGTGAACCCCCGCATTCAGGTTGAGCACACGGTGACGGAGATGGTCACGGGCATCGACCTGGTGCAAGCGCAAATTCGCATCGCACAAGGCTGCAATCTGCATGACGCCCCGCTCTCGCTGCCCAAGCAGGAAAGCGTGCCCTTGTATGGCGCAGCGCTGCAATGCCGCGTCACCACGGAAGACCCCGAAAAGAATTTTGCGCCCGACTACGGAAAAATCTCCACGTACCGTTCTCCCGCCGGATTTGGCATTCGCCTCGACGGCGGCACAGCCTACGCCGGCGCTCTGCTCGCCGCATATTATGATTCCTTGCTCGTGAAGGTGACCTCCTGGGGACGCAACCTTCCCGAAGCTTGCCGGCGCATGGATCGCGCCCTCCGTGAATTTCGCATTCGCGGCGTAAAGACCAACATTCCGTTCCTGGAAAATGTCGTCAATCATCCGCGATTCCGCGCCGGCGAAGTCACCACCTCTTTTCTCGACGATTCGCCAGAACTCTTTCGCATCGCCAGCCGGGGCGACCGCGCCACCAAGCTGCTCTCCTACCTTGGCGACGTAATCCTTAACGGCAACCCCGAGGTCAAAGGTAAGAAAATTCCGGAAGCCTTCGAGCCGGTGGTCCTCCCAACCGTACCGGGAATCGCGCCGCCGCCGGGCTCTCGGCAATTACTGCAGAAACTAGGACCGAAAAAATTCGCAGCCTGGACGCGTAAAGAAAAGCGCTTACTCATCACAGACACCACGTTTCGCGACGCGCACCAATCTCTGATGGCAACCCGAGTCCGCACCAACGATCTTCTAGCCACCGCGAGCGTCGTAGCCCAACGGCTTCCGAATCTGTTCAGTGTCGAAATGTGGGGCGGCGCCACCTTCGATACTGCTCTGCGCTTTTTGCATGAAGATCCGTGGCAACGCCTCCGCGAGCTGCGCAAGTGCATCCCGAACATCTGCTTCCAGATGTTGCTGCGCGGCGCAAATGCCGTCGGCTACGCGTCCTATCCCGACAATGTCATCCAGGAATTCGTGCGCGAAGCCTACGCGCAGGGCATCGATATCTTCCGCATCTTCGATTCGCTCAACTCCATCGAAAACATGCGCGTCGCAATCGACGCCGTGCTCGAAACCGGCGGCGTCTGCGAACCGGCCATTTGTTACACCGGAGACATTCTCGACGCGAGCCGCCCAAAATATTCCCTCAAGTACTACGTCACAATGGCCAAGCAACTCGAGAAACTCGGCGCGCACTTTCTCGCCATCAAAGACATGGCCGGACTCTGCAAACCCTACGCCGCTTTCCAACTCGTCCGCGCCCTTCGCGAAGAGCTCGGCATCCCAATTCACTTTCACACTCACGACACCAGCGGCCTGAACGCCGCCTCTGTGCTGAAGGCGGCAGATTCCGGCGTGGATGTCGCCGATGCCGCGGTCGCTTCGATGAGCGGGGGCACGAGTCAGCCCAATCTCAATTCGATCGTCGAATCTCTGCGCCACACCCCTCGCGACACGCAGCTCGACATCGACACCCTCAACGAGTGCTCCGACTATTGGGAAACGGTGCGCGCGTACTATCTGCCCTTCGATTCTGCTCCCAAATCAGGTTCCGCCCGCCTCTATCAACACGAAATTCCCGGCGGCCAGTACACGAATCTGCGTGAACAAGCCGCCGCCATGGGTCTGGGGCACCGCTGGCGTGAAGTCGAAAAAATGTACGCCAGCGTGAATCAGCTTTTCGGCGACATCGTCAAAGTCACGCCCTCCAGCAAAGTCGTCGGAGACATGGCGCTGTTTCTGATGGCCAAGGAAATGACCGCCGAGGATTTGCTTCAGCTCGACGAGCACCACGATCTCTCGCTTCCGAATTCAGTGGTCGAAATGTTCTCGGGCGTATTGGGCGTGCCTCCGGGCGGCTGGCCCAGGAAGCTGCAAAAAATTATCCTGCGCGGCGCAGCCCCGCTTCGCGGACTTCCCAGCGACAATCTGCCCGCGGCAAAGTTGGATCACGAGCAGGAAGTTCTCGAGAAAAAAGTAGGCCATGCAATCCGCCGCGACGACCTCCTGAGCTACCTGCTGTACCCGGACGTCTTTCTCAAATACGACAAGTTCCGCCAAACGTATTCGGATGTCAGCGTCCTCCCCACTCCGGCATTCTTCTATGGGCTGAAGTCCGGCGAGGAGATCACCATCGAGATCGAGCAAGGTAAGACGCTGATCCTAAAATTTCTCACCATCAGCGATCCGCATCCCGACGGAACGCGCACCCTTTTCTTCGAACTCAACGGCCAGCCCCGCGAAGTCAACGTCCGCGATCGCGCTTTACGCGTTGTCGAGCGCGCTCATCCCAAGGCCGATCCCGCCGACGCCGGCCAAGTGCCCGCGCCAACCGCAGGCGTAATCTCCGGCGTCGCCGTGCAGGCCAACCACGCTGTCGAACGCGGCGCAAAATTGCTCACTCTGGAAGCCATGAAAATGCAGTCCAATATCTACGCTCCGATCTCCGGCCGCGTCACCAAGTTGCTCGTTATCCCCGGCCAGCACGTCGAAGCCAAAGACCTACTGGTAATGATCGTTCCGTGAGCGCACCAGATCTCCACAAGCACGAAAAATTTCGCTCGCGCTTCCTCCGCAACCAGCGCGACCTCATTGTTTACCTCCCGCCCCGCTATCACGACCAATCCGAGCGCCGTTTCCCGGTCCTCTATATGCACGACGGTCAAAACTTGTTCGACGGCGCCACCTCCTTCATTCCCGGTGTGGACTGGCACGTCGGCCACACCGCCGACGATTTCATTCTCACCGGCGCCGTGCAGCCGCTCATTATCGTCGGAATTTACAACATCGGAAAATCGCGCATCCACGAATACACGCCCACCAAAGCCCCGCGTCTAGGCGGCGGCCGCGCCGATCGCTACGCCAAATTTCTCACACAGGAAGTCATGCCGTTCATTCATCGGGAATACCGCGTGCTTGCCGATGCCCGTGTCACCGGAATCGGTGGTTCATCGCTCGGCGGCTTGCTCTCTCTCTATCTCGGCCTCATGCATCCGCGAGTCTTCGGCCGCATCGCCGCTCTCTCGCCGTCGGTGTGGTGGAATCAGCGCGTCCTCCACCGTATGACCGCTGCCGCGAATATCGAGCCGCGCCCGCGCATCTGGCTCGACATCGGCACGCAGGAAGGCCCGCGCATCGTTCAGGAGGTCGAGCAATATCGCGACATCCTTCTGCAGAAAGGCTGGCAGCTCGGCAAAGACCTTTCCTACCAGCGCGTCGAAGGCGCCGAGCACAACGAAGCCGCCTGGGCCCGGCGCGTCGGCCCCTTCTTGCGATTCTTGTATCCCGCCGCCGAGTCCACAGTATAATCCGCGATATTTTTAGCCGTAGGGGCGCAGCATGCTGCGTCCCCAGACGTCCAGGCTTCGACACCGTGTAATAGCGGAAGTTCGCCGTCCGAGAAGCGCATGAACAATACTCGCCCGCTCACCATCCTCTGCGTAAGCTCCTACGAAAAGGGTCAGGAATTCCTGCGCACCTGCAAAGCTCTGGGTTGCCGTGTGCTCCTCCTCACCGTTGAAAAACTCCGCGATGCCGACTGGCCCCGCGAAGCCCTCGACGATATTTTCCTGATGCCCGAGGACATTGCCCAGCACCACCTGATCTACACGGTCAGCTACATGGCCCGCTCGCAACCCATCGACCGCATCGTCGCCCTTGACGAATTCGATATGGAAAATGTTTCCGCCCTGCGCGAGCACCTACGAATCCCCGGCATGGGCCTTACCACCATCCGCTATTTCCGCGACAAACTGGCCATGCGCGCGCGCGCCAAAGAAGCGGGTATCCTCGTCCCCGAATTCGTCCACATCCTCAACTACGACGCCATTCGCGACTTCATGGCCCGCGTTCCTTCTCCTTGGCGCATGAAAAAGATTCACAAGCCCGATGATCTCTGGCCTTGGCTCGATCAACTCGGCGATCAACAATCCTTCTACCTTCTCGAGCAGTTCGTTCCCGGCATCGTGTATCACGTGGACAGCATCGTTTCCGAGCGCGAAGTCCTCTTCGATGAGCCGCACGCCTACGGCGCTCCGCCCCTCGACGTCTCGCATCAAGGTGGCGTATTCACCACGCGCACCCTGCCGCGCGATGCCGCTGAGACCAGGAAACTGCTCGAGGTCAATCGCGATGTGATTGATGGCCTCGGCTATCTGCGCGGCGTCACCCACGCCGAATTCCTGAAATCGCACGCGGACGGGAAATTCTATTTCATCGAAATCGCCGCGCGCGTAGGCGGCGCCTACATCTCCGATGTGATCGAAGCCGCCACCAACATCAATCTCTGGCGCGAATGGGCACGTATCGAGGTCGGGGCAGGGAAGCAGCCCTACCAACTTCCCGCCGCACGCAGCGACTACGCCGGTGTGATTCTTTCTCTCGCCCGACAGCAGCACCCAGCAACTCCTCGATTCCTATTCCACGCGCTTCGCCGAAGATTTCCTCGCAACGCAACCGGTTCCCGATCGGCCGACTGCCTAGCGCGCAGAAATCACTCTTTTGGTTGCGCGTACAGGGTGTATGCTGTCCGCCCCGGCCTAGTAACTCTCTGGAACAGCTCTGTCACACTTTGTTTGCTGCGCACATTCCGCAGGTCTAGAGTTTCCTCTACCCCGGCCGGAAATCTGCGTGGGGTGCTGCTGTCCCTTTGGGGAGGTCCGATGTGGGGGAATAAAAAGCCGGAAACGCCGCAAGCCGCTCCAAGGCCGCAGGCCGCGCAACCGGAGCAGAAAAATTCACCAGTGAATCAGGCGCCGAAGCCCGCTCCGGCGACTTGGGAGGAAAAAACCGTGAGTACAGATGCTTTGCGTCCATTGGGTGCGACCGGGGACCGTGCAACCGCGCGGCTCGGGTCCAGCCTGCATGTGAAAGGCGAAATTACGGGCAACGAAGATCTGCAGATCGATGGCTCGGTCGAAGGACTGATCCAGCTCGACGAGCGGAAGCTGACCATCGGCGCCACTTCCAAAGTGACCGCTGACGTCATTGCCCGTGAGGTTGTGGTCTACGGCAACGTGAAGGGAAATCTTCGCGCCAAGGATCGCATCGAAATCAAGAAAGATGGCTCGGTCGTCGGCGACCTGACTACCTCGCGCATCATGATCGAAGACGGCGCCTACTTCAAAGGCTCCATCGAGATCGACAAGACCGCCGAAAAGGAATCCCGCAGCAGCGCGTTTGCGAAGCCCGCGACCGCGAACGCCGGAGCGCCGGCGGCAAAAACGATCTAACTTTCCCAACTCTGAGTACCTCCCAAGCGGCGCGGGCCTCCAGTCCGCGCCGTTTTGCTTTGCCATCCTGTTTGTAGGGGTGCAGTACCGCTGCACCCCAGCTTGGCAAGATCGATCATTGCCCGTTCCTCTCTTCATCATTTCTCTTTATCTACTCCTCGAAGAGACCAGCGAAACTCCGCGAGCGTGAGACAGATGCGTTGAAGCCGCTCCTCCTGGGCCTATATTAAGCAGTTGACAATATAAAATATAAGTTTACTCTTCAAGAATCCGCAATAGCTATGGGAGTTCGCGCAAGTGGGGCACTTTCGAAACCGCGCATCTGCCATCGTCTTCGCTCTCTTCCTCCTCGCCTGCGCAGGATGTGGAGGCGGCGGTGGGTCGTCGCCAAACGTGCAGCCACCTCCACCTCCTTCTCCCGACTTTGCAATTACGCTCTCGTCCACTTCGCTGTCCGTAGCGCAAAGTGCAACCAGCACACCAATCACTATCTCGGTCGCCGGCCAAAACGGCTTCACCGGCCCAGTTCAGATAACCTTATCCGGCGCGCCGAGCGGCATAATTTCGAATCCTGCAAGTCCTTTCAACATTTCATCCGGCACGAACACCGCCGTAGTCTTCGGTGCAGCCACAACTGCTGCCACAGGAACTTTCACGATCACGGCTCAAGGCAGCAGTGGCTCGTTGTCCCACTCCGCCACGCTCGCGCTCGCGGTACAAGCCGCCAACGTCGCGTCCCTACCGCGCACCGCCTACGCGCGTACAGACGCCGCCGCAGCCTTTGACGACCCGCCAGGCGAACCGCGCCATCGTCGCATCGCCTACGACGCCGCCAACAAGCACCTGTTTGTCGCCAACCGTGCAATGAATCGCGTAGAAGTATTTTGGACCTCCGACCAGACGCGCGTGATCCAAATCCCGGTCGCCGGCGCTAGCAGCGCTGATACTTCCGCGGACGGCGCCACCATTTGGGTTGGCACCACAACGCAACAAGCCGTCGCGATCGACACAGTCACCCTGAGAGTGAGGGCGCGGGTTCCCATCCAGCCGCTCTCGCCAATTCCTAACACTGTCTTCGATCGCCCCGAAGAACTGCTGCCGATGTCCACCGGCAAGATAATGATGCGCCTCCGCCAATCCGCCGCCCCGCAATCGCTGCTCGCCATTTGGGATCCCGTGGCAAACGCGCTGACGAATCTCACCTCGGTAGAGCCCGCCCTTTTCCAGAACGGTCTCGGCGCAATGGCGCGCACCGGCGATCACACAAAAATCATCGTCGCCGCCAGTGACGCGAGCGGCGAACTGGCCATATTCGATGCCAACGGCGCCGCAATCGCCGGACCGCACGGGCTCGGCACGGGAACCATCCCGCTCATCGCGGCAAGTCCGGATGGTAGCCGCTTCGCCGTCGAGTTCGTCTCGTCCGGCGCTGCCCAGATTTTTCTTCTCGACTCCGCGCTCAATCAAATCGCCGTGCCAGTTTCCTTCAGCGCCCAAGGCCTGGCATTCTCCCGCGACGGAAATTTCCTCTACGCCACTGAGAGCGCGTCTAACCCCCCGCTCATCGCCGTTTTCGATGGCCGCACAATGCAGCTCTTAGGCCAGGTTCCCGACGCATCTATCCAGGGCGTCCACTCCGAAATCGAAGAAGCCGACGAAACGCAGCTCCTCTTCGGAATCAGCAATCGCGGCATTAGCTTTATCGACGCCGCAAAGCCGATCGCGCTTCCTCTTTCTGTTCCGTCATTAGCTTCGGCCCCAGCTGTTCAACCGTCGCAAGCACCAATTACCGGCGGCACCGCGACCTTCCTCGCCGGACAAAATTTTGAATCCACCGCCGAAGTCAAATTCGGCCAGCAGCTCGCGGCACGCTCGACGGTGAGCTCCGCGCAGATTCAAGTCACAGCTCCCCCAAGCGTCACAAACGGCGCTGTCACCCTAACCGCGTACTTCCCAAGCGGCTGGCTCGCCGTCGCGCCCGATGCCTTCAGCTATGGCCCGCAAATTCTCGAGGTTCTCCCCAACGCGGGTTCGAAAGCCGGCGGCGACGCAATTCAAATCTACGGCTACGGTTTCGGCAGCGACGCGACTCAGCTCACGGCAAAAATTGCCGGCGCAGCCGCGACCGTGCAAAAAGTGGAGGATGTCAGTGCCCTTGCTCCCTCTCTTGCTCTCGATCCCAGCTACCCGTTCCCGCTGCAGCGCATCACGCTGCTGACTCCGCCAGGAACTCCAGGCCCGGCGGACGTGAGCGTCACCTGTTCCGCCGGAGTCACAACCTCGGCCCGCACATTTCAATACACCCAATCAACGCAAGTCTTTGCCAAGCCCGCCCTCTACAAATTCGTTCTCTACGACCAAAAGCGCCAGTCGCTCTATCTCACCTCCACCGACCACATTGACGTCTTCGATCTAGCTGCCGCGCAATTCCACGGCACGGCCCTCACTCCGCCCGGCGGTCCTCCGCCAAACGCCGCGCTCCGCGGCCTCTCACTGACACCCGACGCCTCGCAGCTCGTCGCAGCCGATTTCGGCGCGCAATCTATTTATCTGCTCAATCCAGACGCTGGTACGGGCACAACCGTCCCGGTCGGCGGTGTAGCTGGTTTCCTGAATTCCGGCCCCGCGCGTGTCGCCGCCACGAGCGCCCAGACCGTCTTCGTCGCCATGAGCGGCGAAGGCGGCTCCTCCTCCGCGTGCAGCTCCTGCCTCTCGCAACTCAATCTCTCGACCAT
>WNFO01004616.1_pt1 | contig 28549 bp, 27 predicted proteins | sample 5400251 | NCBI WGS metagenome assembly WNFO01 (sample SAMN13153354, study PRJNA577476) | soil metagenome | isolation source: 100 cm saprolite under Madrone tree | place: USA:California | collected 2016-06-14
AGACTGGACGCAGGATCATCGGCGCCACAAGTCCATCGGGTCTCGGGCCGGCTTGAAGCCCGCGGACTCCACCATCTGGGTGGCGATCACGAAACCCTCCCCCACCTTGTCCGGTTGGTGGGCGTCGCTCCCGTATTGCACAGCCTGCCCGCCCACCTCGCGCCACCAGCGCACGACAGTGATGTCCGGGCACAGCGTGCGTCCGCGGGTCGTGTTCACCTCCAGCACGCGCCCGGTGCGAGCGCTCGCGACGAGGATGGCGCGGATCTCCTCTTCGTAGTCCTTCTCGCGGTATGGCGCGGCGCCGTCGACCCAGTAGCGCTTGGGGTAGTCGAGGTGCGCGAGGGTCTCGAACGGCTGGCCGCTGTCGACCATCGCCAGCGTCTCGCGGAAGTACTCGCGAACGGCGGCCGGAAAGTCGATCCCGGCTCGGTCGCGGAACTGGCTGGCGTCGACCAATTCGCCGTCCAGCCTGATGCTGTGGATCGACCCGAGCACCCGGTCGAGCGGGCCGGCGGCCAGGATCTCAGCGGTCTCCTTCGGGTACAGGTGCGGCTCCCCCAGCTCGACGCCCGTGAGGATGCGCAGGTTCGGGAATCGAGCTCTGCACCGATCCACCGCGTCGAGGTACCCGGCGATGTCGACGGGGTGCTGACCCTTGTGGACGAGGGCCCAATCGGCGTGCTCGGTGAAGGCGATCGCGGGCAGGCCGATCTCGAGCGCGCGCTCGCAGGAACGCTCCATGTCCCCGATCGCGGCGTCCCACGACCATTCGGTATGCACGTGGAGATCAGGGGGCAGCACCTGCAAAGGCTAGCTCCCCTCTGGGCGGCGCCTGCAGCGGCGCCCACCTCCCCACGGGTGGGGAGGCCAGGCTACCGGGAGTCGCCTGTCTAGAATGCCGCTCATGGGAAGTGTGGTACTCGTCCTTACATATGTCTTCGGCGCGGCGATCTTCGCGACCGGCCTTTATTTGGTCGGGCGCAAGCAGTTTCCCTGGTGGCTGAAGCAGGGCTGGTTGTGGCCCCTGACCAATGTGACCCCCAGGGTCGCTGTGCTCCAGGGATGGGCAGGGATCGGGTTCGGAACGTCCGTGATGGCGATGGGCGTCGGGGCGGTGATTCAGGGCGTCTATGGGGGCCTGCTGGTTATCGTCGGCATCGCCACATACCTGGCCGGGCTGGTGCTCTATGGCTACAGCACGTACGTCTCGCGCCGCGCCACGAGCTAGTGACCGAGGATCTTCGCCACCAGTAGAGCCGCGGCGATCAAGATCAGGGCCGCGCCCGCAACCTTCTCCGCGCCCTCTCGGGTCGCCGCGCCGATCCGGTCGCCGATGGCGAAGCCGACCTGCGAAACGATGAAAGCCTGGGCGGCGATCAGGACGATGGCGGGCACGATGGGGACGTTCAGGAGTCCGAGGCCAAAGCCGATGGCCAGCTCGTCGAGACTGACGCTCAGGCCGAGGACGATCATGGCAGTGCCGGTGCTTGCGACCAGCCTTTGCACACGTTCGTCGTCCTCGTCGCGACGAAACAGCACGTAGAAGCCGAGGCCGGCCAGGGCCACGATCGCCACGTACTCGGAGAAGCCGCCGATGACGCGTCCCAGGCCCACCCCGACGAGAAGACCGATGACAGGCATGCCGCCTTCGAAGGCAGCGAACAGGAGGCCGAACCGAACGCGCTGGGCGACCGTGAGTCGCGTCATGCCGAGCGCCGCCGCGATCGCGAACGTGTCGAGGCCCAGCGGCAAGACCAGCGCGATTACGCGAGCCACGCGCGCAGTCTAGGTATTCCCCTTAGGTCAAGCGAGCGCTCCACACACCCGGCGCCTCCCGGCCCCAAGATGGTCAGAAGACGGGTGTGAGCCAGAAGGCGGCGCAACTCGCCCATTTCCTTCTTCCGTCCGATGAAGTTGGAGAGCCGCCAGGGGACACCAGCGGAAGCGCTCAACACGTCCCAATTCTGGTCCGAGGCTATGTTCCGGTGGGAACGACGGTCATCAGGACACCGTGGGAAACCCGGGCCGGGCATGTGCGCAGAAAATCGGAAACGATCGAGGGTCTCCACCGTCTCGGACGCCGGCGCAAGCCGATCGACGATCGGCTTCGGGATTCTTCAGCAGCGACCGCACTCAGGGGGCAGCCCAACTCAGTCTGTCCTCTCTTGCGGGGCATGCGCCCAAGTGGCGCCGCTCCCGCCTATTGGCCTATTTGACGTGTCCAGGCACTCTCAGCCATGAGTCCGAGGACATCAGTGCGAAGGTCGAACCCAGAACCGGGAAAGGGAGCGTGCGTCTGCGGACGCAAGCTCCAAGACGCCACGGTTTACGTTTACCGGTCGCACATCGATCGTTACCTCTTTCGGCTCTGCGAATGCGGCACCGAGTGGACCGAACACCAGACTGACATCGACCCAACAGACCCTGTTAGCTCTGATGAAATCATCGAGGTTCACGCACGTCTGGCCAAGTTCGACGGTCCCATCTCCGAGCTCCTGCAGCAGCGTTTCGCCTAGCGGCCGCCGTCCAAGATGAGCCTGCGCCGATGTGAGCGTGTGTCGGACATCACGGGCGGCCGTCCAGCGCCGACCGAAGCGTGGGTAAGCCGCGACCATCTCACCGTCACCATCGGCAACAAGGCGCTGAGACTGCAGCGGGTAACCACATAGACCCGGGCACGACCGCGTCCGTACCGCCTCGCCTGAAATCGTCCCTGCTGCTGAGGGTTGAGGACCTGCTTCTGGCAGGCTGGGTCGCTATCGCGAGCCCATTTCTGTTCCGACTTAGCGGCGAAAAGGGGCCGTTCGACTCGGGCCAGCCTTTTGAGGGACTGCTCCGGATTGGCGCGGTGCTTGCTGTCGTCGCCTGCCTGGCGGCGCGACGCAAGGTCGAGGCGGGAAGCCCACAGCAGCCTTCGCTGCTGAATCGTGCCTCGGTGGGGCCGTTTTTCGGTGGACTTCTCCTGGTGACGATCAGCGGATTCACGGCACTGGGCGCTCCAATCGGAGCTGTCTACGCCGTGCTGGTCCTCGCCGTGGTGGCGGTGATTGCAATCCGCGTCGGGGTCCCACCAGTCGGCGTCCTGGTCCGGCGAGCGCTGGTCAGTCCATTCGTGATGGTCGCGGGCGGGCTGTACTGGACCCTCATCGAGTCGGTCGTCGGAACGCCTGTGGCCGCCACAGTGCGGCGAAGTGCGGCGATCGATCTACGTGGTGCGGGGCCTTTCCTTTTCTTCCTTATCGCATTCTCCGCGGTGTATTACGCGATGCTCGTCTACGCGCCCAGGCAGATCGCCGAGCGCGAGGGTGGCACCGTCGAGTGGGTGTTCCGCTACGCGGCTTTCGTTGTCAGCATCGGGCTTGGCATAGGGTGGTTGAGCATCCTGAGTGGATAGGAAAGTTCCGGGTTCGTCGAAGCCGTGGAAGTCGCTCCTCCAGCGGCGCCCAATTGCCGCAGCCTGGAACCTTCTCCAAACCAGCGCCGTTCTAACCCTTGAGGAAATACGGATGCTGGCTAGACGTCGCTACGGTCGGTGGATCGCTCTTGACCGGGTGCACGCCGCCGTGTACTCGATCGCCCTCCTCGCGAGGGCGGCTGCAGCGTAGGCTGCGACGACGTTCACGGTTCGAATCCCAGGATTGGGAACAATTTCGGGCCGGCGTGCGTCGCATTGGCGAGCCAGATGATCTGCCTCCGGTTGACCGAGTCCGCCCCTCCGGCCCGAGTCTCGCCACCCGGCCTCGCTCCACTGGGGTCCCCGCGCCGGAAGGCAAAGCCCGACCTCCCCTTCTCCCTACTTAAGGAGTTCTAGAAAGAGCGCGCTGGCGACCTTCGGATTGGCCTGTGGCGCGCGTTTGCGGACGTCCGCCATCAGGGCCTGTATCGCCTGCTTCTTGCCCGCCCGGTAATCCTCGACCGCTCGTGGGTTTCCCTCGATCACCGCTTCGACGATTGCCCGCAGCTCCGACTCGTCGCTGATCTGTGCGAAGCCCCGCCTGGCGACGATCTCGGACGGCGACCCGCCGCCGTTCATCGACTCGGCCAGAACCTCTCTGCCTTGATCCCGCGTGATCCGGCCAGAGCCGACCAGCGTTATAACTTCGGCGAGGTGAGTCGGGGAAGGGTAACGCCCGCTGGGCGCCACCTCGCCAATCACCCAGTTCGCGGTCTGCTTGCCTTCCCCGCTGAATTTGGCCGCGGCCTCGAACAAGTCGGCCAGCTCACGGTCCGCAGCGATCTGGGCCGCGTCCGAGGTGGGCAGGCCGTACTCCGAAACGAGCCGCGCCCGACGCGAGGCGGGAAGCTCTGGCAGCGCCACCCGGAGCTCTTCGATCCACGCCCGGTCCAGTTCCAGGGGCGGGAGGTCGGGTTCGGGGAAGTAGCGATAATCCTCTGCGAACTCCTTGCTCCTCTGGGAGAAGGTCCGTTGCTCCGACTCCGACCAGCCCCTGGTTTCCTGCACCACGGCCCCGCCTGACTCGACGACTTCGACCTGGCGTTTGACCTCGAACTCAATCGCGCGGTGCAGCGCGCGGAATGAATTTATGTTCTTGAGCTCGGTCTTTACCCCCAGGTCATCAGATCCATAACGCCTGATGGAGATGTTCGGTTCAGCCCGTAGCTGACCTTTTTCCATCTCCGCCTCAGAGGCGCCGATCGTGCGGAGCAGCGTCCGCAGGGCCTGGGCGTAGTCTCGCGCCTCGTCCGCCGATCGGATGTCCGGCTCGGTGACGATCTCCATCAGCGGCACGCCGGCACGATTGAGGTCGACGAACGACTCCCACGCCTTGTGCAGCTTGTCACCGGCGTGGATCAGCTTGCCCGTGTCCTCCTCGAGGTGGACGCGGCGAATCCGCACCCGCCGCCCGTCCAGCTCCAGCCGCCCGTTGATGCTGATCGGCAGGTCGTACTGACTGATCTGGTAGCCCTTGGGCAGGTCCGGGTACATGTAGTTCTTGCGGTCGAACTTGGTGTGGCGCGGGATCTCGCAGCCCAGGGCAAGGGCGGTCTTCAGGACGGCCTCGACCGCTGCCTTGTTGATGACCGGCAGGACGCCCGGCAACCCGAGGCACACCTCGCACACGTTGGAGTTGGGCGGGTCGCCGAGCTGGCCGATCGCGCAGCCGCAGAACATCTTGGTCCGTGTGCGCGGCTGCACATGTACCTCCATCCCGATCACGACTTCCCACTTTTCAGGCAACTGAGGCGACCTCGGCCTTCACGCCGCTCGCAACCTCGTAGGCGCGCGCAACCCGGAGCGCCACGTCCTCACGCCACTGCGGCGCGAGCACCTGCAGCCCCACCGGCAATCCTTCCGACGTGCCGCACGGCACGCTGATCCCCGGCAGTCCCGCGAGGTTGCCACCGAGCGTCAACACGTCGCACAGGTACATCGACAGTGGGTCCTCGGTTTTCGAACCGATGGGAAATGCAACGATCGGCGACGTGGCGCCGACGATGGCGTCGCACTTGGTGAAGGCCTCGTCGAAATCGCGCTTGATGAGCGTGCGCACTTTCTGCGCCTTCAGGTAGTAGGCGTCGTAGTACCCAGTCGACAGCGCGTAGGTGCCGAGCATGATGCGGCGACGCACCTCCGTCCCAAACCCTTGCCGTCGCGTACGCATGTACATCTCCGTGATGTTGTCGACGTCCTGCACCGACAGCCCGTACTTGACGCCGTCGAAGCGCGCCAAGTTGGACGAGCACTCCGCCGGGGCGATGATGTAGTAGGCCGCGAGCCCGTAGTCGGTATGCGGCAGAGTCACGTCGACGATCTCCGCGCCCGCCTTCTCCAGAGCCTTGATCGCCTCGCGCACGGCCGCGCTCACGCCAGGCTCGATGCCCTCGACCTCCGAGTATTCGCGCGGAACGCCGAGTCGCATGCCCTTGACGCCCTTGTCGAAATCGCGCCGCACATCGTTGGGGCGGTCCGCGCTGGTGGCGTCCATCGGGTCGTGGCCGGCCATCGCCTCCAGGACCAGCGCCGCGTCCTCGACCGAGCGCGCGAACGGCCCGATCTGGTCGAGGCTCGATGCAAACGCGATCAGCCCGTAGCGGCTGACCCGCCCATAAGTGGGCTTCATGCCGACCACCCCGCACACCGCGGCCGGCTGGCGGATCGAGCCGCCGGTGTCGGTGCCCAGAGCGATCATGGCCTCGCCTGCAGCCACCGCAGCGGCGCTTCCGCCTGAGCTCCCGCCCGGCACGCGGTCGAGATCCCACGGGTTGTGCGTCGGGAAATAGCCGGAGTTCTCGGTCGAGCTGCCCATGGCGAACTCGTCGCAGTTGGTCACGCCGAGCATCACCGCGCCGGCTTCGAACAATCGCGAAACGGCGGTACACGTGTAAGGCGACCTGAAGCCGCGCAGGATCTGCGACCCGGCCGTAGTCTCCACGCCCTTCACACAAAGTACGTCCTTGACCGCCATCGGGATCCCGGTCAGCGGTCCGCCTTCGCCCCGCGCGAGCTTTTCGTCCGCCACAGCAGCCTGCTTCTCATACAGCTCCGGCGTGAAACGCAGAAAAGCCTTGACCAGCGGGTCGACCTGGTCGATCCGCTCCACGTGCGCCGTCACCAGCTCCGCCGCCGAGATGGAATGCAGCCGCAGCAAGCGCGCCGCTTCGCTGATGGTCAGCTCAGTCAGCTCGCTCATGCTTCTTCTTGAATCGACGGCACGCGGAAGAATCCGTTGACCGCGGCCGGCGCGTTGGCCAGCGCCTCTTGTTGCGTGAGGCCGGGTCGCGGCACATCGTCGCGGAGCGGGTTCGTCACCTCCACGACCTGAGCGGTCGGCGCGATGTCGTCTGTCGGCACCTCCTGCAGCCGGTCGATGTGCTCGAGGATGCCGCTCAGCTGCTCGGCGTAGAACTCCTCGTCGCCGGGCTCGAGCGCGATGCGCGCGAGCTGCGCGACGTGGCGGACCTGGGCGCGTGTCAGTGGCACGCGAACTAGCTTATTTGACTGAACTAAACGGCTTTGAAGACGACCACCTCACTGAAGTTGTCTGAATCGGCCTGGATCGCATAGCAGCCGGCTTTGGTCGGATACGTATAGAACGACCCGGCGCTACCGCCCGGCAGGCTCAGTTGCGAATAGAAGGTCATCGTGCCATCCGCGTCAATGACACGAGCGCCCGACCCTTGCATGCCGTTGCCGCCGAAATACAACTCTCCCAGTCCATCGATGCGGGCACCGCGAAGCAGCACCGTAGGCAGCGACTGCGGACCAGAGAACTCCCAGACCGTCTTGTTGAGGGCGTAGTTTCCGGTCGGCCACGGAGACCCGTCGGCCCTCACGCCGGATCCAAACTCGAGCGGCGCACCTAAGCGTGGCGCCGTTCCCCCGAGAAGGGTTACCCGGCTGATCGGGCAAAACTGCTCGATATCGACCGTGGGGAGATGTAAAGGTCGGGCCGCCAGGTGCGAGTAGTTCAGCGGCGATGGGCTTGCCGTCGAGGTCGGGCCGCCACCGGTGCAGGCCGCGATCACCCCAACGAGCAACGCACCAACCGCATTTCGCATGGCGCCAGCTTCAGTCTATTGCCGAATCAGTTCGAGAAACTCCTGCTCGTCCAGGATCGTCAGCTTCAGCTTTTGCGCCTTTTCGAGCTTTGAGCCTGCACCCGGACCGGCAACCACGTAGTCGGTTTTCGAGCTCACGGTCGATGCTGCCTTGCCGCCGAGCTTGCGCACCAGCGCCTCCGCGTCGGGTCGCCCCATCGCCTCCATTGTGCCCGTGAAAACGAATGTCTTGCCCGTGAACGGTCCTTCGCCAGGAGCTTCGGTCGCCTGCGGCTGCACGCCCGCCTGCAGCAGTCGCCCGACCAGCTCTCCACCCTGGCCGGCGAAGTATTTCCGCACCTCGCCCGCCATGTTCGCGCCCACACTCTCGACGGTGTCGATCTGCTCCTCGGTCGCCGACTGCAGCTTCTCGATGGTTCCGAACTCCGCCGCCAACAGGTCCGCCGTGGCTTCGCCAACCTGCGGGATACCCAACGCATAAAGGAAGCGGCCGAGCGCGGGGCGCTTGCTGTCGGCGCTGAACGATCTGCTCCTTCGTCAAGCGATAAAGGTCGCTCGGGTCAGCGACCCACTTGCGCTCGATGAGCTGGTTGATGGTGGCGTAGCCCAGGCCGTCGATGTTGATGGCGCCACGACTGGCGAAATGCCGCAGCCGCTCGAGCTGCTGCGCGCCGCAGAAGGGATTGATGCATCGATGCGCGATGTACGGCTCTTCGCGCACCACCTCTCCCCCACACACCGGGCACTTGGCCGGCATGCGCCACCCCTGCTTGGGCTCCATCACGCTCACGATCTCGGGGATAACATCGCCGGCGCGATGTATGACGACCCGCGCGCCCACGTAGACGCCCTTCTCGTTGACCTGGGTTTCGTTGTGCATCGTCACGTTGCGAACGGTCACCCCGCCGACGATCACTGGTGTTACGTGCGCGACCGGGGTGAGCACGCCCGTGCGGCCGACGTAGCAGGCGATCTCCTCGACAGTCGTCTCCGCCTCCTCGGGCGCGTACTTGAACGCGATCGCCCAACGCGGAGAGCGCGACACGAACCCGAGCTCGAGCTGCTGATCGAAACGGTCGACCTTGATCACCACGCCGTCGATCTCGTGGTCGAGCTCGTGGCGCTTGCGCTGCCATTCGGCGTGGTACTCGATGACGTCGTCGATACCGGTCAACCGGCGCCGGTGCTTGTTGACGCGGAAGCCCATTCGCTCCAGCGCGCTGAGCACGTCCCACTGCGATCGGCACGGCCCGCCGGGGTCGAGCGTGTACATGAAGGTCTGCAGGTCGCGGCTCCCGGTGATGGTCGGGTCGATCTGGCGCACGCTCCCCGCGGCCGTGTTCCGTGGATTGACGTAGCGCGCCTTGCCCTGCGCCTCCATCTCGGCGTTCAAGCGCTCGAAGGCCGCGATCGGGAAGTACACCTCGCCGCGCACCTCGAAGATGTCTGGCAAGCCGGCGACCGGTTCGACGCTGAGCGGCACGCTGCGAATGGTTCGGATGTTGGCGGTCACGTCCTCGCCAACGGCGCCGTCACCGCGAGTTGCCGCGCGCACCAGGCGGCCGTGCTCATACGTGAGGCTGATGGCAAGGCCGTCGATCTTCAGCTCCGCGCAGTAGTGGACGTCGCCGCCGATGGCGCCGCGCACGCGCCGGTCGAAGGCTCGAATCTCGTCCTCGTCAAACGCGTTCTGAAGGCTGAGCATCGGCGAACGGTGGCGAACCTTCGCGAACTGCTCCGAGGCCTCGCCGCCCACTCGCTGCGTCGGCGAATCGGCGGTGACGAGCTTCGGGTGTTCCTCTTCAAGGCGCCGCAGCTCCAGGAATAGGGCATCGAACTCGGCGTCTGAGATCTCGGGCAGGTCGAGCACGTAATAGGCATGCTCCTGATGGCGGATCTGCTCGCGAAGTTCTTCTGCACGCGCAGCTGGATCGTCTGGCTTCTTCTTTTTCTTGGTCACTTCGTCAGCGGGGCCAGCATGCCGGACAGGATTTTCATACCGACCTTGTCGAATTTGATGACGAGCTCTTCGTCAGTCCGGGTCATGGTGCTCTTGACCACCGTGCCAGGCCCGAAGGCTGGGTGCGAGACGCGGTCGCCGCTTGCGAAGCGCTGCACCAGCGGGGCGGCGGGTGCAGCCTGGACCTGCCGTTCCTGGTAGCGCTCCTTGTAGCCTTGCCGCGGTGGCGCCACCGGGGCGCTTCCGCGCGGGGCGGCCAGCATCGACTGCGGGATCTCGGTGAGGAATCGGCTCGGAAACGCGGGTTGGGAGCGGCCGTACAGATGCCGCCGGAACGCGCAGCTCAAGTACAGGCGGTCCTTCGCGCGCGTCATCCCGACGTAGCAGAGCCGGCGTTCTTCGGCCATCTCCGTCGCGGCGCCGGCAAGAGACGGGTTCTCGGCATGCTCGTCGAGCGCGCGCTGGTGCGGGAGCAGACCCTCCTCCATCCCGACCATGAACACGACCGGAAACTCCAGGCCCTTGACCATGTGCAGCGTGATCAATGTCACGCCCTCGCCGTTCTCGTCGTAAGCGTCGACGTCCGACACCAGCGCCACCTCGGCCAGGAAATCCTCCAGGCCTTGCGCCGGCTCGCGGTCGTCGAAGCTCTCGGCGAGACCGCGAAGCTCGTTGATGTTCTCGATGCGCGCTTCGCCCTGCGGCGTCCCGTCGAGATAGTGCTGGCGAAGGCCCATGACCTCGACCACGTGGTCGAGCAGCTCGCTGGGTCGGAGGACGCCCATCACCGATCGCAGGGACTCGAGCTGAGCGCGGAACTTCTTCAGCGGCTCGATGGCGGCTCGGGGCAGGCTGGGCACGCGCGCCGGGTCGGCCAGCAGCGTCAGCAGGTCAGAGTCGCTTTCGCGCGAAAACGCGCTCAGCGCGTCGACGGTGACGCTGCCGATCTTCCTCGACGGCACCGAGACGATGCGCCCGAAGCTGATCGCATCCTTCGGGTTGAAGCAGAAGCGGAGGTAGGCGACCACGTCCTTGACCTCGCGCCCTGCGCGTTGGTGCGGTACAGGATTGCGAAGTCGGAGTAGCCGCGGTGCTCGGTCTTGCGCAGGCGCTCGATCTCGTCGGCGACGAACTCGGCCTCTTCGATCTCGTTGTAGGCCTGGGTCGCCATCACCTTCTCGCCGCCGGCACGGCTCGTCCACAGCCGCTTCTCGGCGCGCTCAGGGTTGGTTCGGATGACCTGGTAGGCGGCGTCGAGAATGGCCTGGCTGGATCGGTAGTTCTGCTCGAGCCGCACGACATGCGCGTCGGGGTAGTCCTTGCGAAAGTCGAGGATGTTGCGCACGTCGGCGCCGCGGAACCGGTAGATGGACTGGTCGTCGTCGCCGACGACGACGACGTTGCGGTGCTCCTGAGCGAGCTGGTTGACGAGCACGTACTGCGCCCGGTTGGTGTCCTGGTACTCATCGACCAGGACGTGGCGGAACCTGTCGCGCCACTTGGCGAGCGCCTCCTCGTCGGTGTTGAACAGCTCGACCAGCTTCATGATCAGGTCGTCGAAGTCGAGCCCGCCGGAGCGTCGGAGCACGTCCTGATACCCCTCGTAGACGCGACGCACGATCTCGTCGTGATAGCTGCGGTTGGGATAGTCCTCAGGCCGCTTGAGCTCGTTTTTCGCCTGGGAGATCGCGTTACTCAAAGCCGGGATCGGGTAGCGCTTGGGGTCGAGCTTGAGATCGTCGAGCACCCGCTTCAGCGCCGCCCGGGTGTCGTCCTCGTCGAAGATGACGAAGCTCGGCATGACGCCGATGCGGGCCGCCTCCCGCCGCAAGACCTTGACCGCGGTCGAATGAAAAGTGCCCACCCACATCTTGTCCGCGCCCTCCCCGACGAGGGTTGCCACGCGGCTGCGCATCTCGCGGGCGGCCTTGTTGGTGAAGGTCACGGCAAGCAGGCGATCGGGCCAGACCTGTCGCGTGGCGATCAAATAAGCGATGCGCGCCGTGAGCACGCGCGTCTTGCCGCTGCCGGCGCCGGCGAAGATAAGTAGAGGACCTTCCCCGTGTGTGACGGCCTCCTGCTGAGGCGGATTTAGACGCGCGAGTAATGATTCGACCTCGGGTGTGAGCGCTTCGGCTGAGGGCATTGGAAAGTCGAGTTTACCGGGCCGGTTTTGACCAACTCGTTCGTTACACTGCTCGTGCCCTTGGCCCGCGAAGTCGATTTCGGCATGCGCGATCACCTGCTCTATGAGCTTGCGCGGGACCTCAGCTCGTCCCTCGAGCTCGACATCGTGCTGCAGAAAGTCATGGACCGCGTAATCACGCTTATGACGGCAGCACGCGGCTTCATCGTGCTGGTCGACCCGGTCACCGGGCTGATGTCGGTGCCTATGTCAGGCGGCGAGGCCGACCTCGAGAAGTCGCGTCAATTCCTCGGCTCGCGGACCGTTATCGAGCAGGTGGTGAAAACAGGGCTGGCGGTGGTTTCGACCGATGCCACGCTGGACGACCGGTTCAAGGGCCAGCAGTCGGTGATCCTCCAAAACCTGCGGTCGATCATCGCCGTGCCGCTGGTCACGAAAGGCAAGGTGATCGGCGCCGTCTACGTCGACAACCCGTTTCGCGCGTCGATCTTCGAAGACAAGGACAAGGAGTTTCTCCAAGCGATCTCGGACCTGGCCGCGATCGCCATCGACAACGCGCGCCAGTACGAGCGCTCGGAGCTGCTGCGCGAGCTGTTCGAGCTCCACGTCAACAAGCAGGTCACCGACTACGTGCTCGCGCGCTCCGACCGCTACACGCAGTTTCTGCCCGGCGAGCGCCGCCAGGTCACGATGCTCAACTCCGACATCGCGGGTTTCTCGGCGCTGTCCCAACTGATGGCCGCGGAGGAGCTGGTCGATTTCCTCAACGACTATTTCAGCCGGATGATCGAGGTCGTCCTCGAGCACGGCGGCAACATCGACAAGTTCCAGGGCGACGGCATGCTCGTGGTCTTCGGCGCCCCAAACCCGATGGACGATCACGCGGAGCAGGCGCTGAAAGCCGCGCGCGGGATGGTCAGGGAGATCGACCGGCTAAACCGAGAGCTGATCGGCGCCGGCAAACCGGCCATTTCGGTTGGCATCGGTCTCGATACCGGGGTCGTGGTCGCGGGTCACGTCGGCTCAAAGCGCCGGCTCGAGTTCACGCTGATCGGCGTCCCGGTCAACAACAGCTCGTATCTGTCCAAGATTCGGCCGGCCAAGGTGCTGATGTCGGAGACGACGCGTGGCCTGCTGCCGGCGGGATTCGAGGTGTCCGACTACGAACCGATGCTGCTCAAAGGTGGCAACGGGCCGCAACCGATATACCAGCTGGAAATCGCGGTCTCAACCGAAGACTGACCTCCTCCCCAAAATGCCTTGAGATTCAGCGCCTAATTCACCTCCCCACCCCGTGGGGAGGTCGGACGCCGCTCGCGGCGTCCGGGTGGGGATTCCATGAGGTAAGGGCGTCGTAAATCGAATCCATGACGTCGTCGATCGACTCATCGACCTCCTGGACGTTAACTCGGTAGACCCGGTAGCCCCGCGCCTCGAGAAGAGCGGTCTTTCGCGCGTCGCGGTCCGCATCGTGCCCTTCGCCATCAACCTCGACCACGAACCGCGCCGCCAAGCACGCGAAGTCGGCGAAGTAGGGTCCGATGGGCACCTGGCGTCGGAACTTGTACCCGCCGACTTTCCGACCGCGGAGCCGCGACCAAACGAACCACTCGACTTTGGTCATATTGTTGCGAAGCTCTCTCGCTCGCTGGACCTCCGGTGAGTGCATCCACCCAGGATCGATGTAGCGGAGGGTATTTCCAACGCCGCCCTTTAAGACCCACTCCCCACCCGGCTCCGCTTCGCGGAGCCGACCTCCCCACGAGGTGGGGAGGTGAATTACAGCCTCAACCCTGGCAGACCCACCGGCCGGGGCCGTAGCGGTTGTAGAGCCAGGCCGCCGCGTTGGCGTTGGCGACCGGGTCGAACGGCGACTGGGATGCCCACGGCGTCCCGGACCACGTGCTCGGCAGGAACTGGAACAGCCCTGACGCGCCGCTATCCGTGTTGACGGAGTTCGGGTGGTAGCGCGACTCGCAGTAGGCGACGTTTATCGCCCACTGCACCGCCCGCGCTCCGAGCGGGCTGAACGCGTCGTAGATGATCTTGGCGATGTAGGGCGGCGGGGGCGGATGGTTGTTCAGGGCCGCCTGGGCGTCGGCGATGGCCTGCGCTTCGGCGAGAGCCGCCTGCTCGGCGGCGTACTGGGCCAGGCCCTGTGACAGCTCCGACGACCACTTCTGCACCTGCGCGTTTTGCGCGGCTTGAACACGCTTGGCCTTGATCTGAGTCAGCGTCGAGGTGCGATCAAAGGAGCTCAGCTGAGTCACTGCGGCGGCGGTGGGCGCGGCCGCCTGCGGCGGGTCGAGGTGCGGAAGGATCACCGCCGCCAGGACCAAGGTCCAGACCACGACCGCTCGCAGAAGCGGTACCAACCCCTTGACGCTCCTCACCTTGAAGTCGCCCTACCCCTGGGGCGCTGTTCAGGCCTGAGCGCGGAGCGGAGACGTCTGGAAGGACGGGCTCAGGAAGGCGTTACGTTAGCACTTCGGTGGCAACTTTGAGTAGCCTTTAAGCCCTCGAAAAAGCCGTCGCCGAAGCCCGCACCCGATAAGCGATCACGGGCCCGGAAAAGCCTTTCAGCTCGATCTCGATTCTCTCCACGCCGGTGCCCCGGGTGCTCAGCCAATCCTGGACTCGGCGGTAGGCCTCCTCGCTCAGGGTCACCTCGCCGGCGGCCGCCTGGGACTGCAGCCTCGCGGCCAGGTTCGTCACCTCGCCGAGGACGCTCAAGTTCGCCGATTCTGCTAGACGGCCCACGACCGCCGGGCCCACTGCGATCGCCGCTCCCACCGGCAGGTCGACCAACGACGCCTTGTCGATGATCGCGATCGCCGCCTGCAGCGCCTGAAGCGTGTGGTCGACGCTTTGGCCCGACACGTTGAAGGTGGCCATGACCGAGTCGCCCGCGAACTTGTCGACCAGGCCGTGGCGCCGTGCCACCTCCTGTGACGCCCAGCGCTGCAGCGAGGCGATCCGCTCGAGCATGTCGGCAGGGGCGCTGCGGCCGCTGATCTCCGTGTAGCCACGCACGTCCGCGAAGAGCACCGAGACCATCCGCTCGCCGGTGGCGACGCGATCTCCGTTCGCTGATTCGACTGCCGGCTCAGGCGCCGGAGCCACCTCGATGCCAAGCTCGGCGGCGACGTCGCGCGCGAGCTTCGCCGCCAGACGCGCTCCCTCTACCTCCGCCGCCGACGCGATAGCGGCGAGCCGGCGCTGCGCCGCTTCGCGGTTTCCCGACTTCGCTTCGGCTTCCGCAAGCCCGCGCCCGACATGCCAGACATCAAGCCGCAAGCCACCTTCTTCGAATTTGGCGACCGCCGAGCCGAGCAGCGCGACGGCCTCGTCAAACCTGCCTTCGTAAAGGGCGAGCCAGCCATGAGCAGCCGCAAGACGCGGCGACTCGAGCACTTCGCCTTGCGCGGAAAGGGCGTCGACGAAAGTGCGAAGCCAAGCCCTGTCATTTCTCGCCACCTCCGCGACAACGTCGGCTGGCGAACCCAGATCGCAAACGCCTGGATCGACCGTCATCGCATCCCGCAGAGCAGCTGCCATGTCTCCCTGGGCGAGCCGGGTCCGAATCCGAGGCGCCGCGTCGTAAACCATGTCTTGGGCTTCCACCCGGCTGGACAGGGGAGGCATCTCCGTGGCCGCCTCATCGCCGCGCAGACTCTCGGCCAGCGCGTGCGCCACCAGCAGGGAGCCCCGCCATTCGTTTTTGGCGTTGCGGGTGTCACGGGCTCTCATCAGGGCTGTGCGCGCAAATTCAGCCGCTCGCTGCACATGTCCCTGCTGCAGGAAGACGAAGGCCTGGATGTAGAGCGGCCACGCCTCCGTGCGTCCAGCCCACCCTGCGGATGCCCGGTCGAGCCATTTCTGAGCTTCGCGGCCGCGGCCGAGGTGCACAGCCATCCATGACGCGTTAAAGACCGCGTTGCCGATCTGGAAGTAGTGACCGCCCTTGAGCGCTGCCTGGTAGCTGTCGTCTATGTGGCGGAAGCCTTCGGTCACGCGCCCGAGGCCCATCTTGGACCCGGCTATGAAGTTCCACGACCAGGCAAGCGCCATGTCCGCTCCGACCTGCTCGGCGATCTGGGCGGCCCGTTCCGCATTCTCGAGCGCCTTGCCGTTATTCACCTCGAACATGGCCATGCCTGAGAGTCGGATGTAAGCGATAGCCAGCGCCTCGCTTGGCCCGGCCGGCTCGAGCACGTCGCGAGCCAGCTCGAACTGTTCCCGGGCAAGGTCGCTCCGCAACAGCTCCCAGTAGGAACGGCCGAGAAGCACGCGATAGCCGGCAGCCTCGAGTGACAGGCCTGCAGCCTCCAGGCTTGCGATCCCTTCTTCGAGAAGGCGGCGCGCCGCCTCCGGCTCGGTATTGTTCCAGTAGGCCTCACCGGCCCCGCACAAAAGGCGGCCGCGCTCGACCGGGTCTCGAACATGGGCGCGGCCCGCTCCAGAAGGTCCGCGGCATCCCGGTAAGCACGAGCCCGCGTCGCATCTTCGGCCGCGGCCACGCACATGGGGACGGCGTCGTCGTACCGCCCCGCTGCCAGCAGGTGATGCGCCATGTCCACCGCGGCGCCATCTGGCCGCGAGGCAAGGAATTCGGCGACCCTGGCATGCAGCTGCTGCCGGCGGGGCACGATCATGTCCTCGTAGACGGCCTCGCGCGTGAGCGCGTGCCGGAACTGATATTTGCCGGAAGTCCGCTCGTCTTCCTCGAGCAGCTGGTAGGTGACGCAAGTCTCCAGCGCCGCGTACACAGTCGCTTCGTCCATACCGGTGACACCGATCAGCGTCTTGATGTCGGCGGCCCTACCGATGACCGAGGCGGCCGAAAGCACGTCCACCTCTTCCTTGCGCAGCCGCTCGAGACGGTGGAGGATCGCCGCCTTCACCGTGCGCGGGATTCGCATCTCGGCCAGCGCCTTCCTATCCCAGCCTGAATCGGTGCGATAGATGTCGCCGCGGTCGACAGCGTCGCGAAGCATCTCTTCCAGCACGAAGGGATTGCCTTCGCTGCGCTCGTGCAGGAACTCACGGAACTCTTCGCTGACCTCGCGTTCCTCGAAAATCGCTCATCCATCCGATAGGTCGCGAGGACGAGGACGTTCGTGGATCGCAACCGGCGGGTCATGTAGTCGAGCAGCTCGCGCGTGCCGGGGTCGGCCCACTGCAGGTCTTCGAGAACGAGCAACAAGGCGCGATCGCGAGCAGCGTCGCGCAGCAGTAGAAGGATGGCTTCGAACATTCGGAGCTTCGCCTGCGTCGGATCCCCGCCTGCCGCCGATGGGCGGCCGAGCTGCGGGAAGAGCTGCGACAGCTCGTCGGCGGCCGCGCCCAGCCGCTGCCGCAGCTCGTCCAGGTTCTCGGTGGTCAGCCGGTTGCCGATCGCCTCGAGGAATGGGAGGTACGGAAGCGAAAGCTCGGCCTCGCTGCATGCACCCGACATGACCGCGCAGCGGAGGCGCTTGGCCCGATTGACCAGCTCGCTGACGAGCCGCGTCTTGCCCATGCCCGCCTCGCCGCCGATGATGACCACGCCGCCATCGCCGCGAAGCGCAGCCAGCAGCGCGTCCTCGAGGGAGGACAGCTCGGATTCCCGACCGACGACGATTGGGCAGAGTACGCGGGCCAGCGCCAAGACCTTAGTGTCCCGCTACTTGCCTGCTACCTGCTTGCTGCCTCCGCCTCGCGCAGGCGCCGGCTGAGGGTTTCCAGCAGCCGGTAAGTGACGTCTGGGTGGTCGCGCAGGAATGGCTTGAAGCCCCACTCAGGCACTGCAGCGAGGACCAGGTCCGTGCGCGCGGTCACGCTCGCGCTGCGCCCCTGGTGGTCGAGCAAGGCCATCTCGCCGAAGTGATCTCCTGGGCCCAGTTTTCGGTGCCGGCCGTCCGGGGTCGCGACCTCGGCTTCACCTTCCAGGATGACCAGGAAGCCGACGCCGCCCTCGCCTTTGATCATGATCTCGGCGCCTTGCACATGCTTGATCTCGCGCATCTGCTTGCCAACCCTCTTGAGGTCGCCTGGCGAGAAGCCCTCGAAGATGCCGACAGGCTTGAGGTCCATCGGCGCGATTCTACTTCTAGAACAAGTTTGTAAGCTGGCGGCGCAGAAGCTTTTGGCCTGGTTGCTCTCGGTAAGCAGGCATCAGGTTCTTCATACTCTCGTATCCGGCCTGGGTCAGCGACTCGGGAGTGTGGCCGGCGGGATGGATCGTCTCTCCGATCACAACCTTGATCCGCTTGCGCAGCCAGAGATCTTTCGTGCCCGAGAGCGCAACGGGAATGACGGGCACGCCGGCCTTGATCGCGAAATGCGCGAACCCCTTCTTGAAGGGCATCAGCTCGCCCTCCTTCGGTCCGTAATTGCCCTCGGGAAAGATCGCCACCGCGCCGCCGACCTCGAGCGCCCTGTCCACATGCCTGAAAAGCGCCTGGTCTCCGTGGCGCTCGCGAACGACCGGCACGAAGCCGCCGGTCTGCCGGACGATCCACCACTGCACCTTGCGCGTGACCAGGATGGTTGGGTCTGCAAGGAAGTGGATGCGCGGCTCAATCGGAAACAGGAGGAGGAGCGCGAACTCGTCCAGCCAGTTGAGGTGGTTGGCGATGACAACGTAGTTGCCGGAATGCGGGATGTTCTCCTTCCCCACCACGTCGAAGCGGAAGACGAGCCGCAGCAAGGGCACCCCGACGAGCCTGACCGCGCGGTAAGCGAGCGTCGCCTGGCGGCGCACAGGAAGGAGGTCAGCTGGTGGGAATTCGGTTTGAGCCACAGAGGTTGGCCCGGAGTCTAGGGCCGCGAGCTAAAGGCCGCTGAGAAACTCCACCAGCGGTTTGAAGCACCCCATCGATCTCTGCGTCAAGCGCGCTAGATCCGTCAAGTTGCCCGCCTCGGCGGTCGTCAGGCGGCCGGCCTTCTGGTCGGCGTCGACCTCGTTCACGAAGGCGTTCAGCTGGTTGCAGGCGGCGCCCGTGTCGCCGCGCTGGAAGGAGTCGGCCGCCGCATTCAGCTTGACCTGCAGGCTGTTCTTCGGACCCTGTTGGAGATCCGTAAGGCCCTGCAGGTAGGTCCCGATCTTGCCCAGGGCCTGCAGCGGTGAGAGGACAGTGACCGTGGTGGTGGCCGATCCGGCCGTGCCGTCATCGTCCTGGACCGTCAGCGTCGCAGTGTAAATTCCAGGAGCGGCGTAGGGGTGCGATGCGGTCAGCCCGGCCGGGGTGGCGGTCGGGGCGCTCGAGCTGCCATCACCGAAGTTCCAGCTCGCCTTGTAAGAGGTGTCCACTGCCGAGCCATCGTCGTTGTACGTCCCAGTGAACGTGAGCGACTGCTGCGTGGTGACGATCATCGGATTCGAAACCTGCAGGCCTGACACGTTCGGCTTCGAGTCGGCGCTGGCGATGGTCACCGACACGATCGCCGAGGGAACGCCACCATCGTCAGTTGCCTGGAGGGTGATCGTGTATGAGCCTTCGTCGTCGACCTTGAGGACGTAGGTGGCGGAAGTGCTGCCGGGGAGAGCGTTGCCATATTCGGACGCGGTCCACTTGAACTTGAACCCGGCGGTGTTGTCGTCTGCGCTGTCGCTGATGGCGGACGCGGTCAGAGTGATGGTCGCGCCCTCCTTGACGGTGGCTGTGGCGCCGTGGATGATCGCGGTTGGCGCCTTGGGGTTGGACTCGGTTGTGAAGGTGGCCTGGGCCGCGCCGCCCTTGCCGTCGTCGGCGCTGATAAGGATTGTCGTCTGGCTGGGCCCTTCATCCGTAGCCGCTCCAGCCCATGTCCAGGTGCCGGACGTCGACGGCGTATAGGTGAGGGTGCCTGCCGATGCGGTCAGGTGAACCGTGAGTCCGGCCGCGTCGGCGAACGTTCCTGAGTTGGTCGGGGCCGTGCCTTCGGTAACCGGCACGTCGCTCTTGACTCGCGTGACCGTGGGGGCTGAGGCAGCGCTGCCTGGGGTGACGTAGGTCTTGAAGTTGAAGGCCCTGTTGGCCATTAACGTCCATGTCGACGGCTGGTTGCCCATCCACACTTGTCCGCCCGCGTAGGCAGCGCTGGTGACAACAGCCCACATGACGCTGGTGCCGGGGTTCGGCACCACGACGATGGCGTAGTGGTCGTTCGCGGTCACCGTATAGGCGGGCGCGATCGTGTAGGGGTGGTATACACAGCAGCTCATGGCACCGGCGTAGGTGCCGAAGCTGGTGCTGGTCATCGCGCTCGGCTTGTCTGTGACCAGGGTCCCGGCCGGCACGATGTAGATGTTTCCGGCGGTGTTCCACGTCCCACCCAGAGGCAGATCCACCTGGTCGAGCTGACCAGTGGTCAGGGCCGTGAAGGTCTGAGCCAGCATCTGGGTGCCGTTGATTTGCAGCCAGCTGGTGGTTGGCGTGGTGCTGTGGGCGTCGAGGGTGCCGGTGGCACCTGCTGGAACGGCGATGGTCAGCCAGAGGCCGGCTGCCAACCCCAGCGTCAAGACACGCCGGAGGGCCCTTCCAACGCGCCGCTGGCTGGTCATGAGTAGGACGACGCGGAGGTTATGGATTCATTGCGCCGTAGAGGCTTGTTTTTACCCGAGCGGCGCCGCCTCTATGAAGTCAGATTGCCTATGGGAGCCGCCGGCGGGTTCGGCCTCGACCGTCGACGTGCGGCGCGTACGTGCGGTCGCCGATCCACTCGGCGGGGATGATCGCCAGGCGGTGGGCCATCTGGTTCATCTGGGACGCGTACTTGCCGCGAAGGTGCGAGAACTTCGTATATGCCTCCTCCACCGACTTGACCCTGAACCCAGCCTTCCTCAGACGCGCGACAGCCTGCTCGAATTCGTCGCGATCCACGAGCGGGTCCTTGCTGCTTGTGAACCGGAAATACCACGACAGGTCCTCGACGAGGTGGTTGCCGACTGTGAACATCAGGCGTGCCGGCCCCTCTTCGTCCTCGTCGACCGCGCTCATGACCAGGGTGGCGGCGTCCATGACCGCGCCGAACGAGTTCAGCCAGGCCTCGTTGTCGTGGCTGGATCGAAAGTAGAGAAGGATCGGGTACGCGAGGTGGCTCTCGAGCACGGCTGCCGACCACCCTCGCCAGTCCTCGAAGGTCTTGACCAGTTCGTCCCGAAGCCCGCGCTCGAATACGGTCTCGAGCAGCTGGGTGCCGGAAGGCGGGGCGCCCGCCAGGGCGTCGAGCTGGACGACCATCTCCTCACGCTCCTGGAACGACGCATATAAAGAGAAGAGGAGCGTGATCACCAGCGCCGCGATGCCCACCCCCGTGGCGCTTTCGAACAGGATCATCACGCGAGCTCCCCAGCCGATGGGGACGAAGTCGCCATAGCTGAGGGGAACGATCGTGGTGGCGGAGAAATAGAACGACTCGCTGAAGCCGTCGAGGGCCGGACGGACCTGTGTCCGTAGGCCGTCAAGGATGAGGGCGTAGCCGAGCATGAAGGCGAGCGCCCACGTGAGGAACATCGCGATGACCGCCGACGGCCCAAACGTAGCCAGCCAGCTCTCTCTTCGGGCCACGTTCTGTATGCGGCGCCCGACCCACTGCCAGAACGCCCAGAGCGTGACGAACAGGAGGCGCACCATGACGAACCTGTTGATCGACGGCCGCGGCAGGACCACCGACTTGAACAGGTCGTAGAAGGTCCCGACGACGAGCACGATGCCGGCCACGACCTCGAGCCATCCCACAGAAGTCACAAAGACGATCCTAGGCCGACTGGAAGAAACCGGCTGGCGGGGCTAAGTTCGAACCTTCTTGAGCAGGTGGCCGTCGACCCGCGCTCCGTGACCGTCCGACTCGGGCCGCATGGACTCAGCCGTAGTCACCTGAGCTTCGAGATCGGCGATTCTCGCCTTCACCGAATCGCGAGTCGACTCGACCAGCTGTCCGACATCGACGCCCAACACCTCGGCTGACGCCAGCAGCGCCGCTGCCGGCACCACGGTCGTGCCTCGCTCCCAAGCGGACAGAGTTTGGCGCGCAATGCCGTCGAGTCGGAGCTTGGAGGCGAGCAGGCGCGCATAGGCCTCCTGCTTGATCGGCTTGCCTCCGCCGGCGTCGAGGCGTCCCTGCCGCAGCAGGTTGCCGGCGAGCTGGTTGTGGGCCGTGTCGGCCAGCGCCTCTCGCAGATGCTTTCTCACGTAGCGGTGCTCTCAGATAGAGCATATCCCCCCCGTGCAGCTTGGCCCCCAATTGCGGCGAGCTCGGTGCGATCTCCTGCGGATTGCGCCTTATGGTGGCTGTAAGCAGCCTCCAACGAGGCCGGTGAATCTGCGAGGGGAGTGTGAACATGGCCGCATATCGGATTGGTTGGTTTCGGCGCGGCGCCATTGGCGCGGCGTTGGCCCTCGGCGCGGCGATTTTGCCGTTTGCCACCACTCAGCTGCCCGTCTACGCGGGATCAGGGAATCCGGACCCGGTAGTCGTCAGCGATACAGCTCCTGGTCCCGTCACGTGGACGAGCGACACCATGGTCGGCGCTTACGTGACCACCGACAACGCGGCACAGTGCTTCGATTCGACCGGCCGCCCAATCAACCCGCCCAACCTCACGGGCGCCAACGCCTGCGACGTGTTCACGCTCACGGTCAACCTCTCGAGCTCGACGTTCTGGACCACTCACACCGGCGGAGTGAGCTTCCACTCAAACGAAGGGACCAACGACTACGACTTCTACGTGTTCGGCAAGAATGCGGACGGAACGAAGGGCGCGCTCATCACGGCGGCGGGAGCGGCCGGCGGCACCGGCGGCGTCGAGGACTTCACGATCGACAAAGCCCAGGGCGACTACTACGTCGCTGCTGTCGCCTTTGCGACCGCGACGAGCACCACGGGTTCGTTCACGTTCTTCGTCGGGGCCTCGATTCCGAACACGCCTCCGATCGTGACCAATCCTCCAGGCTTCGCTCAGTCCCGAGCCAGCCACGACATCTTCACCTCACACTCCGAGCCGCACATCGCGATGAACCCGCTGAATCACGCGAACCTGGTGGCGGGCTCCAAGCAATACGTCAACAACAAGCACTACCTCTTCCGGATCGGCATGTACAGCTCGTTCGACGGCGGTCAGACCTGGAGCGACGCGGGCCATCTGCCGATTCCGACTTGCCCGGCGACGACCTTCTGCTCACCGCCACCGGACACCACACCGACAGCGTGCGCCGGCAACGGCCCGTTCAGCGCCGCGTGTCTGTTCACCACCAGCGACATCTGGATCAGCTTCGACGATGAGGGCAACGTTTACGGGATCGTTCTTGTCTCGCCGTCTTCCAACGTGGGCTCAGGCTGGGAGATGTGGATGTACAAGTCCACAGATGGCGGCCGCACGTGGCCGCTGGCGAACATGCGCGTGATCCACAACCACCTCAATGGAACACTCAACAACTACTTCCTAGACGACAAGGACGCGATCGGGGTCGACAACTACACGCAGGCGGGGACGGGTTCGATCTTCGTGCCCAACAGGCCGCGCGACGGCCACATCGGAAACATCTATGCGTGTTGGGGCCTGGACGGAACTCAGGTGCCGACGCAGAACCAGGTGTTCAGCCGGTCGCTGGATGGCGGCAACACCTGGAGCGAGCCTTTGATCATCTCCGGCGCGACCAACGCACGCGAGATCGGATGCCAGATTTCGGTTGCGCCCTCCGGACGGGTCTATGTGTCGTTCTTCGTGTACGCCCTCACCTCTCCGGCCGAGGCGCCGTACGTGACCGGGATCGGGCAGTACCTGACCTGGTCGGACGACCACGGCGCGACGTTTGCCGTACCGATCAAGGTCGCGGCCGTGAATCCAGTTCCAAACCACCTGCAGCCGGCGGACAACTTCCGTAACCTGTCTTTGCCCGCGATGGCCGTGTCGCCGAAGGATGGGACGGTTTACGTCACGTGGGCCGACGAGCACACCTCAGGGAGTGTTTCAGACGCTGACATCCTGCTCGTCAAGGGAACCGACCGCGGATTGGGTGTCCCTCCCAATTTCGGATCGCCGCTGAATTCGCCGGTTCGGGTTAACCAGGATCCGGTCGGAAACGGAAAGGACCAGTTCCAGCCGCAGATCGCGGTGACCGCTTCGGGCCAGCTCAACATCAGCTACTTCGACCGCAGAAACGACCCGAACGACTTCTTCATCGACACCTACCTTTCGCGCTCCAACGATGGCGGCGCTACATGGACCGACATGCGAGTCACGCAGGCGATGTCAGATCCCAGGATCAACCCGCCCATCGATGGCGCCGGAAACTACTTCTACGGCGACTACCAGGGATTGGTCGCCGACGACAACTGCGCCATGCCTTTCTGGCAGGACACGCACCTCGCCAACCTGCCGACCACGAACAACAACTACTCGCCGTGGCAGGAAGTGTTCTCGGCTCGCATCCCCAACGGCAACAGCCACTGCCCAAAGAAATGAACTGGACGACGCTCTAGGAACACACGCGGGGCGGGCCATCGAGGCCCGCCCTGACTCCTGCTTAACGGTGTTAAGTCCAAGCGCCCCGCTGTCACAATGCTCGCCACGACCAGACTCGGGCCCGGCGCCCTAGGATCACTCGTTCGTTTCGGGTTGCTCGCCCTGGTGCCAGTCGTGGCACTGGGCGTCGTGCTGGCCCACGTCTTGAACGCCGACGTCCAGCAGCGGTATCTGGAAACCGCGCGCAGCAGCGCCACCCTCATCGCCCAGGTTGGAATTCAGCCCCTCCTCAACGAGCAACAAGTGGCGAGCGGACTGAGCTCGTCTGAGATCGCGCAGGTCAACGACAAGCTGCAGGGCGCCGCCCTCAGCAACGAGGTGGACCGGATAAAAGTGTGGAATCGGGCCGGGACTATCGTCTATTCAGACAATCCAGCCCTCATCGGCAAAACGCTTCCCATCGACGACGACCTGGGTAATGCGCTGGCCGGCACGTCGAGCGCGAGCCTGACCACCGGTCAGAGCCCGGAGAACGTCGGCGACACCCTGAGCGGACCGCTGATCCAGGTTTACGTGCCGCTGGTTTTCTTTGGCGCTTCTTCACCGACCGGCGCCTTCGAAATCTACCTGCCGTATGCGCCTGTACAGAAGGCAATCGACAACGAGTCGAACCAGCTGTATGTGTTTCTGGTCGCCGGCCTCACCTTGTTTTATGCGTCCATGTTCCCGGTCGTCTTGCTTGCCGACCGGTGGCGGCGGCGTCTGATAGGAGAAGCGCAGGCAACGGCGCTGGCCAATCTCGCCGTCCTCGAGCGACTCAACAGGCTCAAGACTGAGTTTCTCACGCGCATCAGCCATCAATTCCGCACCGCCCTGGTCGGAATTCAGGGCTTCAGCGAATTGATCAAGGACTCCGAGCGTCTCGATATGACTGAAGTCAGGGCGTATGCGAGCGACATCTATAAGGATGCAGAAGGGTTGGACCGGGCTTTCAACGAGATGCTGGAGCTGGATGGAATCGAAGCCGGTCGCGCCACACTCAAAGTCACTCGGGTGAATATCAATGAGGTCATTGAGCGGGTCGTCGAGGAAACTCGCAAGCAGAGCCCCGACCATACCCTCGCGCTCACACTCGATAAATCCGTCCGGGCGGTCTCAGGCGACGAGGAAAAGATCTCGCAAGTCCTCACGATTCTGCTGAGCAACGCGACGAAGTACTCGCCCGCCGGCCGCGAAGTGTCGATAACGAGCCGGGCCAACTCCGAGGGCGTCGAAATGACGGTTGAAGACCAGGGACCGGGCATGCCGGCTGAGCTCAATGGCCAACCAGGATCCGGGACCGGACTCGGGTTGGAGATCGCGCGTCAGATCGCCGACATGCACGGCGGCCGAGTCTGGTTTGAAAGCTCGCCTGGACGCGGTACCGAATTCCATTTCACGCTCCCGCAACGCATCAGGCCATCCCGGGAGACTGCGGCTGTGGCTCGAACCTGACCTTGAAAAGTTTTTAGGTGGTGCCGGCGCGGGGACTCGAACCCCGGACCCTCGGTCTAAAAGTCCATCCCGACCTCCGCATGACGCCTCCCCAGGGCTCCTGCTCCATTCGATTCTCCTCCTCGCACCTCCCCGTGGCACCCGGTGGCACCCCGGCTTGGCTAAACAAATTGGCTATACATCCGGAGGCCTTGAGCCATCGCGCCCGGCGTGCGCTAACGACGAAACGGAGAGGCCCTCCCCATTCGCTCCGTCGGCGACTGCCTAACGCGGACTAAGAGGTTCGAGTCCACCGCGGGCCACCACCGATTTTGAACTTGGGTCGAACCGATAGCCGTTGCCCAACGTGAACATGGTCGCCCTTTCGACTTCGGAGACTTTGATCCCGAGACCGTTGCGCGAGCCTAAGATTCTGCGCGTAGTCCTGCGCACGTAATGCAGACGCAGCTAAGGGCAGGCTTGTGCCTGATGGATAAGGAGGAAGGCCCAGTGACTTCCAAGACAAACCGCGAGGTCGTTGAGCGATACGTCAACGGAATGAAGGCTCGGGACCTTGACGTCCAAGCCGACGTATGCGCCCCAGACATGATTGTCGAGTACCCGCAGTCAGGAGAACGAATCCGCGGTTGGGCCAAGGTGCGTGCCGTGCTTGAGAACTACCCCACCGGCTTGCCCGAACCGGTCGGAGGCAAATTGATCGGCAGCGAGGACAAATGGGTTGTCGGCCCGAGTTTCAACGTCTTGCGAATTGAAGGGACGGGTGACGTCTATACCCTCGTCGGTTCCGCCAGATACCCGGATGGTAAGACCTGGCAGTTCGTCATGCTCATCGAATTGCGCTCGGGCAAGATCGCAAAGACGACTGAAATCTACGGCGCTCCCTTCGAACCGCCAGCATGGCGGTCGAAGTGGGTCGAGCGAATAGCCTAGGCTCGAGCAGGGCTTGTCTGGCCTTGCATCGATCTTGCCAGTGGTGGTCGGCGAGCGCGGCTGAGTGAGGATATGGTCGATGCCGTTCTCCCGGCAGATGCGGTCGAACAAGACCTCGACCGGTGGCTGGGCGAAGCGCCCCGTGAAGACCTTGCCGTTGTCGGTCAGGACCTGGCTCGGCAGGCCGTACGTCTTCAGAGCTGAACTGAATCCGTCGCAGACCGCTTACGTTCGCTCCCGCGTCATGAGCCGGGCCGAGACACAGAACCTCGAGTGGTCGTCGACGCCGGTGAGCGCCTTGGCGCTGCTGCCGTCGGCGAGCAAGAAACCGTGCACCACGTCCAGTTGCCAGAGCTCCATCGGCGCTGCACGCTCCCACCGCTTCCAGGTCTCCCGGCGCCGCCGTCGGCTGATCGGGTCGATGACCGCAGCCCGAACCAGACAGCGATAGACCGCCGATTCCGAGGGCGCCGGCTCAACAGCTTTGCGCGCCAGCTCAAAGGCGATTCGACGCGCTCCCCAGTAAGGATGGGAGCGACGCATTTCGAGCACCATCACCTCCACTGCCGGAGGCGTTTGATGCGGACAATGTGTCGGTCGCGACGACCGATTGCCGAGGCCCTCCAGGCCGTCGCCTTCATAGCGGGCCAGCCAGCGGTGCATCGTCTGCCGACAGGCGCCCCACTCGCTTGCCACCTGGCTCACCGTCCGACCGGCGCCGATGACTGCCAGAACCGCCTTGTACCTTTGCTCAGTCACGCTCATCTCCCTCATGGCCGGGGAGTGTCGCGTACGTACCGAAGTAGCTGTAGCAAACCAGCCGAAGGTCTGTCGCGCGGGAGCCGAAGGCGTCTTGTCGCCTACGACCCGAACTTGCACACGAACAGTGGTGCCGGCGCGGGGACTCGAACCCCGGACCCTCGGTTTAAAAGACCGCTGCTCTACCAGGCTGAGCTACGCCGGCATGGCGTCGATTCGAATACAAATTAGGCCCGAAACGGGGCCGACCGGCTTGCGCCAGCAGCCCCGTTTACAGCAGTTGTACAGCAAAACGTCAGCGTGCAGTCCCGACCAGGGCCCGGTCCATCGCGTCGGCGGCCTCCTGGCGAAGTGAAGGTATGACGTGACTGTAGATGTCCATCGTGGTGGAGATGTTGCTGTGCCCGAGCGTCTGCATCACCATGCGGGCGGAGACGCCCTGAGCGAGCAGCAGCGAGGCGCACGAATGACGGAGGTCGTGGAAGCGCAGCCGCGGCAGGCCTGCGCGTTTCAGCAGCTTTTGGAATTGATGCGTGACCACGGTGCCGTCCAGCGGTGATCCGTCCGGATGCGCGAACACGAATCCGCTATCGATCCGCATTTGCTCCTTGAGCTGCCGGCCGTTCGGGAGCCACGATTAGGCATGAACCGTGCCTACTGAGGGGGCCGCAGCACCAGGTCGTTGGAGGGCGTATCTCTAGAAAACTCCAGCCAGTAGCCCACAAACGGGCTGGGTGCGATGACAACAATTCGATGCCTTCCTTCTCCGAGGGGCTCAACGCGCACGATGCGTTGGTCGCTAGAGCCACTGCTGCCGACCGGCCTATCAAATCTCGTGTTAGGACTGAGCCGAAGCGCTTCCATCAATGAGTGCGCCACCGCCTCGACCTGGGCACCCAGGAGTACCTCGACGTCGCCGGTCGGATCCAATTGGTACGCACACCAAGCGGACACATCGTCGATCGGCCCGGGCGAACTCGCCGCGGTTCTCGCTTCTTGAGCTCCTTTCTTTGTGATCCCAAGCACGTTCTCGAGCGTCCCTTGCGGATGGAGCCAAAGACCTGCTCTTCGCCAAATCGCGAGAAGCTTGTCGCGCCGATTTGCGTAACCGCTCGCTTGAGGCACGCTTGCCGCCAACCATTCTGCACGACTCCGGTCGTCCGTCTGGACGGCAGCCGCATTCATCGCACTGATCAGGGGCCGGAGAACCTCCGACGTCCGAGGCGGCTCAGTAGCGAGTTCATCCCGATAAGCGGTCGCAACATCAGACTTCGCATCCATGACTCGCTGAACCTCTAGGGCAAAG
>WNFO01001364.1_pt1 | contig 28534 bp, 18 predicted proteins | sample 5400251 | NCBI WGS metagenome assembly WNFO01 (sample SAMN13153354, study PRJNA577476) | soil metagenome | isolation source: 100 cm saprolite under Madrone tree | place: USA:California | collected 2016-06-14
CAGCATTCAAGATCATCGCGACCGTGGCCGCCTGGCTGCGAGAAGCCGTTCTGCTGATGTTTGACGCCGTGCACCCACGGGCGGGGACGGACGCCGGCTACGGCGACGTGGGCCGTCGAACGGGCGTTCCCATCCATCACGTCGCCAACAGCGATCAGTGCCTTCCGCTCATCCGGTCGCTCCGGCCCCAACTCGGCGTGGTGGTCGACGGTCGTGTCCCCGGTGACGCCGTAGCGTCGCTCCCCCAGTACGGCACGCTCAATATCCATAAGGGAAGCCGCCCCGACTCTTCGGGAAGCGTTCCCGTGGGGTATTGGGAGGTCCTTGCCGGAGAGCCGACCATTGCCGTCACCATTCAGTATGCGACCCCTGTGGCCGACGCCGCGCCGGTTCTCGCGGAGACAACGATCGCCATTGAAGAGTGCGATACCCTCGAGAGTCTTCAGATCAAGGCGGACGTCGTCGGCGCCAACCTCTACCACGAGACGCTCCAACGGTTTGCCCGGGGCGACCGCCGTGGGAAGCCCCCCCATGCGGCCGAGAAGGCCAGAGGGCGATTCCCGGGGGAGGTCGACGTCCATCGAGTGCGGACCCGCCTGAGACGGCGAGCCGTCCAGCGCATGCCCGCGATGCGCGGTCGCCCTTCGTGGGCTGCCAAGATGCGACTTCTCATTCAGTACGCCGCTCTGCTTCCGGCCCTTCTCTGGCTGAAGAAGAGGTTCGTGAAGCATCACCAGGCGCCAATCGGCATTCTCTTCTACCATGTCGTGGCGAATCGTCCGGTGAATCATATCTGCCTCCCGCTGGAAGAATTCGTCCGGCAGATCGAGTTTCTCCGTCGCTACCACGACGTGATTCCCCTCGAGGAGGGGGTCCGGCGGGTACGGTCGGGGAGCAACGACCGCCTCGGCGTCGCCATTACATTCGACGACGGATATGCGGATAACTGTTGGGCCATCGAGTACCTCCGCTACTTCGGGATTCCCGCGTCCTTTTTCATCTCCATCGGGCACGTCCGTGACGGGAGCCATTTCGAACATGATCGAAGCGCCGGGTTCATGGAGGCCACTCCGATGCGAGCGACCGAGTTTCGGGAATTGGCTGACGAGGGATTTCTGATTGGCTCGCACGGTCTCTATCATGAAGACTTCGGTCAACTTGACGCGGAGGCCTGCGAGCGGGTGCTTCGCGAGAGCCGTCGCTTGATCGAAGAGACGATGAGCCGTGTGCCGGAACACTTTGCCTTCCCGATTGGACAGAGACAGGAAAACATCACGCCGACGAGCTTTGAACTAGCGCAGAAGTATTACCGATACGTCTACTCGGCGTATGGTGGATACAATTTTCCGAGGAGCGGTCGCACACACTTTCTTCGCACCGGGCATCCGCTCAATGTGCTTGAGCTGGCGATGATCATGGATGGCTATACGGGATTCCGCAATGTCCTGATCGGGAACGCGTGGGGCATCAAGACCGACATGGTTCCACCGTATTGGGTCCCCGCGCGCCCCCTGATGCGCAGCGAATAGACATGGACGGGGTCGGTCGGCAGCTTGGCAAAGCGGTCCAATGCCTGCGCTGGCTACCGGCCTATGGCTGGCAGTGGCTGACGCGCCGGCCGCCGAGGACGGGTGTCGTGCATCTGATCATCGCAGTGGCCGATCACTTCGAACCGTCGATCGTGCCCGGAGTGCCGTTGGCCTATGCTAGGTTCGACGAGCAAGAAGAACGCCTGGAACGGTGGTGCGCGGAGTACCCGAAAGCGGTCGAATCCTGGCGTGACGTCGACGGGCGCCCGCTGCGCCATACCTATTTCTACCCCGCGGAGCAGTACAGTAAGGCCCTCATCGATCGGTTGGCCGAGCACTGCCGGGCGGGATGGGGGGAGACGGAGGTCCACCTCCACCACGGCGTTCACGCATCAGATACCGCTGAGAACACCCGTCGACTCCTTGTGGAGTTCAGGGACGCCCTCGCCGGGCACGGCTGTCTCTCGCGTTGGAACGGTGAGGGCGGGCCGCGCTATGCCTTCGTACACGGCAATTGGGCCCTGGCCAACTCGGGGCGTGGCCATGGCTGCGGGGTCGACGAAGAGCTTCAGATCCTGGCCGAGACGGGATGCTATGCCGATCTGACGCTTCCGTCCGCCCCGCATCCTGCCCAGGTGGCGAAGATTAACGCGCTCTATGAGTGTGCGCTTCCGCTGTACCAACGCGCGCCCCATCGCAGAGGACGAGACCTGAGTCGGGGGCACACGCCGCGAATCTTCCCGCTGATTATCCAGGGGCCGCTCGGCCTGAACCTCGCTCGGCGGGTGAGGGGCTGGCCCATGCCTCGTATCGAAACGGGGGCGTTGACGACGTTCTACCCGCCGACCATGCACCGCCTGCGGCTCTGGTGTCGGCCGGCCGTGACGGTTAAGGATCGACCCGACTGGATCTTCATCAAACTCCATTGCCATGGGATGGATCCGAGGGACGAGGCGGCGATGCTCGGGCGACCGATGCAACGGTTCCTCTCTGAGCTGATCGACGACGCGAACATCAAGAGCAGATACCGCGTGCATTTTGTCACGGCGCGCGAGATGGTCAATATGATCCTGGCGGCGTGCGATGGCCGGGAGGGGAGCCCGGGCGACTACCGTGACTACCGGCTACGGTTGGGTCACCCTTGCGCCTCATCGTCGCCGAGCTGACCTGGACACATTCGCGTCGGTCTCAGTCGCAGGGGGCCTGTGCTCCGTCGCCTGGCGCTTACAAGGTCGTTGCGCTGTCTGTGCGCCTGCCATGTCTGTCGCTATTATTAGCGCCGGAGCACAGAGACAACGTTCATGCCGGCCGTGTCCGATGACGTCCTTCTCCTACGCCGCCGTCACCGCCGTCGACACCCTCTGTTCCGGCACGTTCCTGCGCCGGACAAAGGTCGCCGGCAAGGCCCGCTGCCGCTGCGCCCAGGATCCGGCCGCGCGCCATGGGGGGTCATGCGGCTGCTCCGGAGGTGGGAGGCGGAAACCGAGCGCATGATCGAGGCGGAAGCGCGACGCAGACTACGCTGACCCGTACCGCAGAGATACCAGCAAAGGCTCCTCGAGATGTACGACAGGGGCTGCTTCCTAACGGCGGTCGCCCCTCCGCTTCGCCCGAGTACACCTCCGATCCCCTCGTCGGGAGCAATGGCGTAATTACAGGCACTTACACTCCTGACCGGACCTGTCTCGGTGCCGATCTGTCACTAAGGGTTGCGATGAAGGAACATTCACCCGTCCCAGGCACGTCAGGAAGGACCCCCCTCCCGGTCGACCCCGATGGCCTGACACGGCCTGGGCCGAGCGTTCCGCGCCCCCGGGAAAGTCCTCCGCCTGTTTGAGGGATTGACCGAAATGACTGCCGGGGTCAGTTGTGACGATACTGACGCAGGAGAGGGATCCTCTTCAGATTGAGACTTTACGCTGACGAGTGAGGTGACACGGATGAGTTGGGTGCGAGGGGAGGCGAACGGCCGGAGCGAGACGACACACACGCCGACTGGGTGTTGGTTCAATAGTCCACGCCTCGCGCAATCGGCTGAATCCGTGGCTTGGATGGTGCGCCCATGCTGACTGACTCTCAACCGCGACGAACGGCCGAATGGAATGCGACCAGCCACGTCTACCCGCTCGACCGTTGCGTTCCTCACTTGGTGGGCGCGCGGGCGGCTGAGACCCCGAGCGCGGCGGCGGTCGTCGCGGGTCACAAGGTGCTGAGCTACGCGGAGCTGGACGGTCGAGCGAATCACCTCGCCCACGAACTACGGGCCCTCGGGGTCGGCCCGGACGTGGTCGTCGGCCTCTGCGTCAACGGCTCTCCAGAAATGATCATGGGCGCGTTGGCGATTCTCAAGGCCGGCGGCGCGTATCTTCCCCTCGATCCCGCCCAGCCAGCCGAACGTCTCGCGTTCACCCTGAACGACGCGCGCTGCCCGCTTGTGGTCACCGTCCCCTGCCTGGCGGATCGCGTGCCCTCGGGGCGACGGCCTGTGGTCATGGTGGACGTGAGCGGACCCCGATCGTCCACACCGCCGGCGATAGACCCTAGGGTGGAGAACCTCGCCTACGTCATCTATACCTCGGGGTCCACCGGCCAGCCCAAGGGAGTGCAGATCACACACTCGAGCCTGCTGAATCTGGTGTTCTGGCATCGACGCGCCTTCCAGATCACGGCCGCTGACCGGGCCACCCAGATCGCCGCGGTGGGATTCGACGCCGCCGTCTGGGAACTCTGGCCCTACCTCACCGCGGGGGCGAGTGTCTACCTTCCCAACGAGGCCTGGCGGAACGACCCCGAGGCACTCCGGGACTGGCTCATCTCGCAGGAGATCACGATCACCTTCGTACCGACGCCGATGGCCGAGCGCATGATGGCCTTGCCGTGGCCCGCGAAGAGCGCCCTGCGGGTGATGCTGACCGGCGCCGACACGCTACACTCCTATCCGTCGCCGACGCTGCCCTTTCTTCTGGTGAACAATTACGGCCCGACCGAGTGCACAGTCGTCGCGACCTCCGGGCCGGTACTCGCGGACGAGCGCGGTGACGGGCCGCCGACGATCGGTCGGCCGATTGACAACACCCAGATCTACATTCTCGACGACGAACTGCGGCCGACGCCGATCGGAACTGCCGGCGAGCTTCACATCGGCGGCGCGGGGCTGGCGCGCGGTTATGTGAACCAGCCCGAATTGACGGCGCTGAAGTTCGTGCCGAACCCCTTCAGCTCCGAGCCGGGCGCCCGCCTCTACAAGACGGGCGACATGGCCCGCTTTCGAGCGGATGGGCAAATCGCCTTCCTCGGGCGGATCGACGATCAGCTGAAAATTCGTGGTTTCCGGATCGAGCCCGGCGAAATCGTCGCGGTCCTCAACGAGCATCCCGACGTGCTCGCCAGCGTCGCCGTGGCTCGCGACGTCGCTCCGGGCGACAAGCGCCTTGTCGCGTATCTGGTGCCCGCTCCCGGATCCCAGCCCAAGCGCGGCGCGCTCGAACACTTTCTGCGAGCCCGCCTGCCGGAGTATATGGTGCCGTCGACCTTTGTGCGACTGGACGCGCTCCCACTGAACTCCAATGGCAAGGTGGACCGGAACGCCCTGCCCGCGCCGACCCCCGCGAACACGGTCCGAGACGATGGCGTCCTCGAACCCCGAACGCTGATGGAGAAGCGCGTAATGGCGATTGTGGCGCCGCTGCTCGGTCTCGAGCAAGTCGGCGTGGAAGACAACTTCTTCCTCGTCGGCGGCCACTCGTTGTTGGTGACGCAGATCATCGCGAGACTCCGAGAAGCGTTTCACGTCGAGCTCAGCCTGCGCAGCCTGTTCGATGCTCCGACGGTTGCGAGGCTGTCCGCCGAGGTCGAGCGACTCCTGGTCGAGAAGCTGGACGCCATGACAGAGGCCGACGCGCGCCGCCTCTTCGCCGCAGGCGAGGTGGCATGAGCACGCTCACGGCGGTGCCCGTGGACGGCGCAGACCCCTCGTTGAGCCTGTTTCGCCTCCTCGACCCTCAGGTGCTGGCCAACCCGTACCCCCTCTACCATCGCCTCCGCGCCGAGGATCCGGTGCATTGGGATCCGTTCCTGCACGAGTGGGTCGTGACCCGCTATACGGACGTCATCCGGGTCCTCCACGAGTTCTCCGCCAACTGCACGCCCGCGCCCGAGCAACTGAACGCCATGGGGCTGTCGGCGCTGAATCCCATCGGGGAGGTGATGATCAAACAGATGCTCTTCATGGATGCGCCGGCGCACACACGGTTGCGGGGTCTGGCATCCCAGGCCTTTGCGCCGCACCGGGTGGAACTCCTGCGCGCGCACATCCAGGAGATCACCGACGACCTCCTCGAGGCCGTCCTTCCCGCCGGGAGCATGGATGTGATCACGGCCCTGGCCGAGCCGCTTCCGTGCATCGTCATGGCCGAGATGCTCGGCGTGCCCGTGGAGGACCACACGCAGCTGAAGGCGTGGTCGCAGGATTTCGCAGAGATGCTGGGGAATTTCCAGTACAACCCGGACCGCGCCCCACGGATCCTGAAGAGCGTCGATGAAATGATCCGGTACTTCAGCTCGGCCATCAGCGAGCAACGGGCGCGGCCCCGGAGTGGCCTCGTCAGTGCGCTCGTGAACGCAGAGGTCCAAGGCGACCGGCTCTCGGAAGACGAGGTCGTCGCCAACTGCATTCTGACGATGGTGGGGGGACAGGAGACGACGACGAACTTGATCGGGAACGGCGTGTTGTCCCTCTTGCGCAATCCTGATCAGCTCCAGCGACTTCGGGATGATCTCTCGCTCGTCCCGTCAGCCGTCGAGGAGCTCCTCCGCTACGAGAGCCCGAGCCAGCACACGGCCAGGCTGGCTCCTGAAGACCTGGAGCTGGGTGGACGGCCCATCCGCAAGCACCAGGCAGTGATCGCGGTGATGGGCGCCGCGAACCGCGACCCGGAACGCTTCCCGGATCCCGACCGGCTCGACATCACCCGGCGCGACAACCGCCACGTGGCATTCGGCTGGGGACCTCACTTCTGCTTTGGAGCGGCGCTCGCGCGGATCGAAGGGCAGACCGCCTTCGAGACGATGCTCCGGCGCATGCCGAAGCTGGCCTTGGGGCCGGATCCGCTCGTGTGGCGCGCGAACCTGGGATTGCGGGGTCTCACCAGGCTGCAGGTCTCGTTCTAGTATGGCTGGAGAAAGCGCCCGCCTGTCAGAGGCCAAACGCCGTCTTCTCGAGCAATACCTGCAAGGCGACGGCCGACGGTCTTCCCCTGAGACGGGCGCGATCCCGCGCCGGCCCCCGGGCGCGGCGAACCCCCTGTCCTTTGGGCAGCAGCAAATGTGGTTGCATGCCCAACTCGCGCCTGGGATGCCGCTGTATAACGAGGCCATCACGGTTCACCGGAAGGGCCCGCTCGACGTGTCAGCGCTGGAGCGGGGCTTCAACGAGATCATCCGGCGCCATGAAGCATGGCGAACCACCTTCACGACCGTGGACGGGCGCATGGTCCAGGTTGTCAATCCGCCCCCAATGATCACGCTCCCGGTGGCGGACCTGCGGCGACTTTCGGAGGCCGAGCGGGAGGCGGAAGCCCTGCGCTTGGCCACGGAGGACGCTCGGCAACCCTTCGACCTAGGTCGGGGCCCACTCCTGAGGGCGAGACTCGTCAGGCTGGGCGATGATGAGCACCGGTTGTTCCTGGCCCTGCACCACATCATTTTCGATGGTGTGGCGATATCTCGCCTTTTCCTTCCGGAGCTGGCGGCCCTCTACGAGGCATTCAGTACCGGCAAGCCCTCTCCGCTCCCAGAGATGACCATCCAGTATGCCGACTATGCCCATTGGCAGCGGGAGTGGCTGCAGGGCGAGAGACTTTCGAAGCTCACGGCTTATTGGAAGAAGCAGCTTGCCGGCGATCTGCCCGTGCTCGAGCTACCGACTGACCGTCCACGACCGGCCGTTCAATCATTCCGGGGCGCAATGGAACCACTCGCGCTGTCCAAGAGCTTGACCGACGCGCTCAAGGCACTGAGCCAGCGCGAAGGCGTGACCCTGTATATGACCCTGCTGGCGGCGTTCAAGACGTTGCTCTATCGCTATGCAGGGCAGGAAGACATCCTCGTGGGCAGCGTCACGTCGGGCCGCAACCACCCAGAGCTCGAGAAGCTGATTGGGTTCTTCCTCAGCACCGTGGTTCTGCGCACCAACCTTTCCGGCAACCCCACTTTTCGGGAGCTCCTCGGACGAGTGCGGGATGTGACCTTGGAGGCCTTGTCCCACGACGAGGTGCCGTTCGAGCACCTCGTGAGGGAGTTGCAGCCCCAGCGGGATCCGGGCCGCAACCCGCTGTTTCAGGCAATGTTTTTGATCGAGGTACCGCTGGCACCCCTCGATTCAGCGTGGGCCCTCACCCAGTTCGATGTGGACACGGGGGCGACGAAGTACGATCTGTACCTCGAACTGGAAGACAGGCCAGAGGGCGTCAGCGGGCGCTTCATCTACAACACCGATCTCTTCGACGCGTCGATGATCGTCCGGATGCGCCGGCATTGGCAGACCCTGCTCGAGGCCATCGTGGCTGACGCCGGCCAGCACCTCGGGCAGTTAGCGCTCTTAACCGACGACGAGCGGCGCCAGCTATCGAAATGGAACGACACGAGGAGGGCCTACCCACACGCCTGCGTTCACGAACTCTTCGAAACGCAAGTCGAACGGACCCCGGATGCAGTTGCGGTGGTTTCTGAAGACCAGCAACTGACCTTCCGGGAACTGAATGCGCGCGCCAACCGGGTCGCCCATCAGCTTCGCGGCCTCGGGGTGGGGCCGGAGGTCCTGGTCGGGATTTGTGTGGAGCGATCCCTGGAGACCGTCGAGGGGCTCTTGGGAATCCTGAAGGCCGGTGGCGCGTATGTCCCGCTCGACCCGGAGTACCCCAAGGAACGCCTGGCGTTCATGGTGCGGGATTCCGGGCTCAAGGTGTTGTTGACCCAGGCGCACCTCCGGGGCCAGCTCTCTGAGTTCGACACGCAGTTGGTGTGCCTGGATTCGGGCCTGCACGCCGACCCACACGAGCGCTCGACGAATGGCCGCAGCGGAGCCGAGCCGAGCACCGTGGCGTACGCGATTTACACATCCGGCTCAACGGGGCGGCCGAAAGGCGTCGCGATTACCCATCGTTCACTCGTCAACTTCCTGGCCTCCATGCAGGCGGAACCGGGATTGACGGCGAACGACATACTTCTCGCGGTGACGACGACGTCGTTTGACATCGCGGCGTTGGAACTCTTTCTGCCCCTCATTGTCGGCGCCCGCGTCGTCTTGGCGAGCCGTGACACCGCCGCCGACGGACGGCAATTACGACAAACGCTGGCGACGTCTGGAGCCACGGTCATGCAGGCCACTCCCGCCACCTGGCGCTTGCTCATCAATGCGGGGTGGGAAGGGAGCGATCATCTGACGATCCTGTGTGGCGGGGAATCCCTGCCGCGCGAGCTGGCCAATGAGTTGGTGAAGAGAGGCCGGTCGGTGTGGAACATGTATGGCCCCTCGGAAACAACAGTCTGGTCGACCGTGTATCAGGTCGGCTCGGCGGATGGGCCGGTCCCCCTCGGCCACCCCATCGCGAACACCGAGGTGTTTGTGCTCGACAAACATTTGCAACCGCTACCGGTCGGGGTAGCGGGCGAATTGCACATCGGAGGCGACGGGGTGGCGCGCGGGTATCTGAACCGGCCGGACCTCACCGCGGGAAGGTTCATTCCGAACCCGTTCAGCGAGGCCCCCGGCGCGCGCCTCTACAAGACCGGCGACCGCGCTCGTCATCGGCCGGACGGCAACCTTGAATTCCTAGGGCGGCTGGACGACCAGGTGAAGATCAGGGGCTTCAGGATCGAGCTCGGGGAGATAGAGGCCGTGCTGGCTTCGCATCCCGACGTCCGCGGTGTCGTCGTCCTCGCTCGCGAGGACGCCCCGGGCGAGCGGCGCCTCGTTGGCTACGTCGTCGCGGCGGAGAAGTCGCCGCCGCCACTCCCCGAACTGTACCGCTTTTTGAGGGACACCCTCCCCCACTACATGATTCCGACCCTGGTGGGGCTGGATGCGTTCCCGCTGAGCCCCAACGGCAAAGTGGACCGTCGCGCCCTTCCCGTCCCCGAGCTCGTGAGGCCCGAGTCGGAGTCGTGCGTGGCCCCTCGCACCCCCGTCGAAGAGATCGTGGCGGGCATCTGGACACGAGTGCTCGGGGTCGAACAGGTCAGTGTGTATGACAACTTCTTTGACCTCGGAGGCCATTCACTCTTGGCCATGCAGGTCATCGCCGAACTAGAGGAGAAATTGGGCCTTCGCAGCAATCCGCGAGAGCTCATGTTCCAGACTCTGGGTCAGCTCGCCGCAGCGTGCGACGAACGGTTGCACGTTCTCGAGCCATCGCGTCACGGAAATGTCTAACTGAGGAATGGTCCCGTTCTATTTCGGTCCCCCCCACAAACCGCTCTTTGGCTGCTACCACGAGCCGCGGTCCGGCCCTCAGCGACAATGCGGGGTCATTCTCTGCCCCCCGCTGGCGTACGAGTACATCAACTCTCACCGCGCCTATCGGCAGCTCGCGGTTCGCCTCAGCCATGTCGGCTTTCCGGTATTGCTGTTCGATTTCTACGGAAGCGGCGATTCGGGCGGCGACGATGAACTGGAAGGGATTCCCCCGCATCTGAGCGATATCTCGACGGCGATCGATGAGATACGACGGAGATCCGGTGTGGCCAAGGTGTGCCTCGTCGGGCTCCGCCTCGGGGGGACGCTGTCGATGATGGCCGGAGCTGAACGAGGCGACGTCGAGGGTCTGGTGCTCTGGGATCCCGTGGTCGACGGGCGGGTCTACATCCGCGAGATGACCACAGTGCACCAGGACCTGCTGGGGCATTCCTTCTCCAGACCGAAGCACGGCACGACGAACGGCACGGCCCTTGAGATACTCGGCTTCGCCCTGGCCCATTCCCTCCTGGCGGATCTCGAGACAATCGACCTCCTCGCGATCCGGCGCAAGCCAGCCAAGAGCACGCTCGTGCTTGAGAGCGACGGCGGGGGTGGCGCGAGAGGCTTGAGCGAGCATCTCAAGAGTATGGAGACCCGACTTGAGTATCAGCTGCTGCCGGGCCCCAGAATCTGGCTGCCGGACCGCGAGGGCGGCCTCCTAGTGCCAGCCCCGACCCTCCAATCGATAGTCTCCTGGATCGCACGGGTGCAGCCGTGAGAGAAGAAGCGATCCTCTTTGGCCAGACGAGGTCCTTGGTGGGAATCCTCACCGATCCTCCCGAATCGGTCAAAAACACCAACCTTCCCGGTATGATCCTGCTGAACGCAGGGATCGTCCATCGCGTCGGCCCTCAGCGTCTCTACGTGAAGATCGCACGCAGCCTAGCTGAGCTGGGGTTTGTCGTGCTTCGCTTCGACTTTTCCGGTATTGGAGACAGCAGGGTTCGCCCCGATAATCTGCCCTTCGAACGGAGTGCCGTCAGCGAGGCGCAAGATGCGATGAACCATCTCGGCTCCGCGAGAGGGATGGATCGGTTTGTTCTCCTTGGCCTCTGCTCTGGGGCAGATACGTCGCTCAAGACGGCGTGGTACGACCCGCGCGTGGTGGGCGCGGTCCTCATCAATCCCCAGGGAGACCAGCAGGATGCCGCAAATGAATTGAATGCTTTTGCGGTGGACCGTAAGATCTCGCGCTACTATTGGCAGACCGCGCTGCGCAACCCCAAGAGCTGGTTGCGAGCAGTTCGGGGAGAGGCGAACTATGCCGCCATCGTCAGGGCATTGGTCTTCCAGCTCAGATACCGGTACGCTCGCCCGAAGCGGGCGTCGTCCGGAATGAATCGTGATCCAGCGAACTTCCGCTCATTGGTCGAGCGCGGCGTTCGGCTGCTCCTCGTCTTTTCAAAGGGCGATGCGGGGCTGGACTACTTCCGCGAGGTCTACGGCGAGGAGCTTCAGCACCTCTGCTCCGGCGGAAGGATGGACCTTCACGTCATTCCCCGCTCAACCCACACGTTTACGTTTCTTCGCGACCAGGCACGTCTCCTTGGGCTCGTGCGCGATTGGGCGCAGAGCGTGACAGCCCGCGGCCTCGAAGTGGTGCGAGAGGCGACCTGAAGCGCGCGAGGAACGACGTGACAACTGAGATTCCGCACCTAGAATGGTGCCCGCCGCCACGAGAGCTGACCCTCGGGGAAGGGGAGGTCCACGTCTGGCGCGCGGCGTCGGACGCCACACGCGTAGGGCTCGAGGATTGGCGCCAAACCCTGAGCCTGAGCGAACAGGCCACGGCGGAGCGATTCTCCTTTCGGCGAGACCGCGACCGCTTCATTATCCGTCGTGGGCGGCTCCGGGCCATCCTCGGGCGTTACCTGGCGACGGATTCGAGTCGGCTGCAATTCAATTACGGTGGCCGCGGCAAGCCCGCACTGGCGCCCCCGTACCGTGACACGCAACTCCGGTTCAATGTCTCGCGCTCCGACGGCCTCGTCCTGTACGCGATCACGCGCGGCCGGGAGGTCGGTGTCGATCTCGAGCAGATCCAGCCGGCAATCGCTCAGGAGCGCATTCCCGAGCACTTCTTTTCGGCTCGGGAGGTTGCGACGCTGCGCGCCCTTCCGGCGGATGAGCAGGTCGAAGCCTTCTTCGCTTGCTGGACCAGGAAGGAAGCCTACGTCAAGGCCAGGGGCGAGGGCCTCGCGCTACGGCTCGATTGGTTCGACGTGTCGCTGGCACCCGGTGAGCCGGCGGTCCTGCTACGCACGGTGGGCGATGCCGAGGAGGCCTTTCGGTGGTCTCTCCACGCGTTGGCTCCCGCTCGAGGCTACGCCGCGGCTCTTGCCGTCGAAGAACCGGCCGGGACGCTCAAGTGCTGGCACTGGACTGACTGACGGTATCCGGTGCGCCAAGCGGTGAGAGCGAGTGCGACGTTGCGCCGGATGGGCCGGGGGCTACGCGCCAGGCTCCAGGAAAGACTGGGGCAGAGCCGATGGCTCTCGGAACTGGTGGGCGCCCTCCTCATTGTCCGCTATCGACTCGGGTTCGGAGGCCTCGATCGTCGGCTCTGTGCGCTCCTCGTGGCGTGCCGCCGGGTTTCAGTTCCGTGGCATCGCCGCCGGTTGGCCAGCGAGCTGCGTCCGTGGCTCGCCGTCGACCGCGCCGCGGTACTCCGCACGGGACGGATCGCGCGGGTCCATCGGCAGCGGGGCGGCGACAAGGCCACGCTCACCACAAGCCTCTTGCTCAAAGAGCCAGGACCTGACGGCGAAAAGGGTGTCCTCTACTCTTCAGTGGAGGATAACTGGGCGCGCCTCCTCGTGCACTACGACGTGCGGCGGTTCCTCACCGAGTACCTGCTGGTCGGCGCATCGTCGTGGTCCCCGACGGATTACGCCGTTCTGGCCGGCTTCGCGGGGCTCACGGACGATCCTCTCTTCATCGGCGTCTCCAACCGCGCGGACGTGGTGGACTACGACGTGCTCCGTCCCGTGGTCAGGCCCGTGCCGATCATGGCCTGCGACTGGATCAACCCCGACCTCTACGCCCCCAAGCCGCGCGCGAGCCGGGAAATCGACATCCTCATGGTCGCGAATTTCTTGCCCTTCAAGCGGCACTGGCTTCTGTTCCGGGCCCTCCGACGGATGAGACGGGACTTGCGTGTGGTCCTCATCGGCATCAAGGCCCCGGGCCGCGGCGAAGCGGAGCTCCGCGAGGAGGCCAGGGCGGTCGGCGTTCCGCAGGACCTTGAGATCCTGACCAATGCGAGCATCGAGGTTGTCACCGCCCATCAGTGCAACGCCCGGATCTCCGTCATTCTGAGCCGGCGGGAGGGCTCTTGCGTGGCGGTGACCGAGTCGTTCTTCGCCGGCACGCCGGTCGCGATGATGCGGAAGGCACACGTCGGCTCCAGGGCCTACATCAACGAGCACACGGGAGTTCTGCTTACCGAGCACGGGATCGGCGGCCAACTGAGCGCGTTCCTGGAGCGGAGCGAATCGTTCCGGCCGCGGCAGTGGGCCCTCGACCACGTCACCTGTGTCCACTCTTCGGAACGGCTGAATGCGCTCCTGCGGACCTACTGCCTCGGCGCCGGAAGGCCGTGGACCCGAGACATCACGCCGATGTGCTGGCGCTACGTTCCCTCCTACGCGACGGAGTCTGACGAACGGGACATGAAGCCCGCCCTGGATCGGCTGCGAGAACGACACGGCGTCGAACTCGAACGATTCGTGTACCAGCACGTCGGATGAGCGGTGTGACGCGACGGAGGGACGAGATCTCAGCGTCTGAGCCAGTGACCGCTCAAGCCCGCGGGCGCCGATGGCAGGACGAGGCGGAATTCTTTGATCGAAAGGCGGTCGGAGCGGGCGTCCGTCTGCAGCTAGACCCGATCGCCACCCGGCGGTACGGACGGAAGCCCCTCCGCAACCGGTTCAGCCCGGAGTTCCGCTTCGGCCTCGTCCGGCCGCTGGAGGGACGGAGGGCGCTGGACGTGAGCTGCGGGGACGGCGTCAACACGGTGCTGCTGGCGGGATTCGGCGCCAACGTAGCGGGCCTAGACCTCTCCCAAAGTCCCCGGACCTCGCGCGCCGGAGGACCGAGTGCCCTGGACTCGGTGACCGCGTCACTCCTATCGAGGCACCCATCGAGACCGCGGTCCCGCCGGACGACAGCTTCGGCGCCGTTTGGGGAGATGGCTTCCTCGACCACGTGCTCGACGATCTCTCGGTGGTAATGCGGCGCTTGATCCGTTGCGCCCGCCCGGAGGGGTTGCTCGTGTTTCCGAGCCCGTCAACCCTCTGCCCAGCGCTGCGTCGGCTGCGTCGCGTGGTCCCCGTGCGGACCGATGCCACGCCAGGTGAAGGGCCACTCATCCGGGACGAGCTCGACCTGATGTCACGGTACTTGACCGACTTCCGCATCCGCTACTACATGCTGTTCGGCTGGCTCGACCGCTTCCTCCTCGTCGCCCGCAACTACGAGCGGTCGGCGGTTGTCCGGCGGGCCGCCGTCAGTCTCATCGACCTCTTCGTTTATGGGTTCATGTCCGTCCCCGGCCTACGGCGGCTGGCCGGCAACTATGTCATCTATGGGGACCCGAACAAGGCCGCGCTCTGACCTCAGCGGGCGGACCGCCAACCAGCCCGGGACGGCGAAGCCGTAACGGCCGAGGCAGTCATGATCGCGCACCGCCGAGAGGGCATCCGGGCGTGGCCTGTCATCTCGGGCGATCTCCGGCGTGTCCTGGACGTCGGCTGCGGAACGGGCGACGCGCTGGACAGAGCCGGCACCGAGTTCCTGGCCGTCGGCATCGATATTGACCACGACGCCCTGCGGAGTGGCTCGAAATTATTTCCGCGATGCCGTCTCTCCTGCGCCACCGGCGAGGCGCTTCCCTTTAAAGACGCCTCCTTCGACGCCGTCCTATCACGCGTCGCCCTGCCGTACATGAACCTTCCGATCGCGCTCGAGGAGATTGCGCGTGTGCTCCGTCACGGGGGGGAGGTCTGGCTCGTCTTTCAGCGCTTCGCGTTCGTTCGCTCGGAGTTGATGAAGAGCCTGCGGACGGTCAACGCCCAGCACGCGATCTTTCTTTGCTACGTCATTCTGAACGGTCTGGTGTTCCACTTTCTTGGCAGGACTTTCAGGTTCCCCTTGAACCCACGGTTCTGCGAGTCATTCCAGACCGAACGCGGGATCCGCCGCGCCCTCGCGCGTGCGGGCTTCGCGGAGATTCGAATCGTCGAGACTTCCCCGTTCATCGTGACCGCGCAACGCGGCGAAGATCCACGAGCCGCGTCACCTTCGTCGGGTCCCTACCCGGGCTCACCGGACCGTCAGATTGCTGGGAGGGCCCGGCGTCGTGGTGCCTGACGGAGCGAGCTGCACCACGATCGCGTCGTCACAAACCCGCCGCTATCGGTCACAGGGGCGAGACTCAGCGTCTGCTCCCAGCTCGACGCGAAGAGCACGAACCGTCCGGCTTGAGAGACATTCGCCCGCGGTTGAACCCCGAAAGCAACCACGCGGCTACGATGGTGCGCGAACCGCCGGCCGGTTGCTGCCGCCGTCTGGTAGTACTCGACGACGGAGCCGTCGCGGTTCCGCCGGCGAGCGACCCGCAAATACATGCCTGCATAATCGGTGTTCCACCCGCTTCTGTACACACTATTTCTTGCCGCTCGTGTATCTATGTACTTCGGGCGTTGGAGCCGCCGGACCCGCATTTTTATTGGCGATTGGCGCGAGCAGGTGCCTAACTTCCTCAAACTCGGGTCGACGGACCCTTGGGAATCCTGAAGGGCCGCAGCAGAGCCCGCTGACGGCCGTTCCGGACTGGCTTCCACGGAGGTATCGCAGGCGGTGTGCGCGCGTGGGTCTATCGAGGGCTGGTCCGGAGCAGCGTCGAGCGACGGAGGACGAGATGCGAGCGACCGAGCCAGTGACAGCGCAAACCCGCGGCCGCCGATGGCGGCGGGAGGCGCATTCGAACCGTTGACTATTCGCGCCTCATCGGAACCATCGCCGTCTCCGTCTATCCGAGCTCAACGGACCGAAAGACTCGTGGGAGCTGTCGGTGCCGTGGTGGGTGCCGGCGTCAGCTGAACGACGAACGCGTCATCCCGCGGCCCACCGCCATCGGCGACCGGCTGGAGACCGAGCGTCTGCCCCCAGCTCGATGTGAAGAGAACGAATCGTCCATCTTGAGAGACATTGGCCTTGGGTTGATCCCCGAACGAGACGACGCGACTGCGGTGATGCGCGAAGCGCCACACGGTTGCGGCCGGCGCGTCGGTCTCCACGCAAATGATCTCCCCATCCCACGCCCGCTGGACCAAGTCATCCGTTCGGTACACCTCCGTACAGAAGGGCTGCTTCTCGTCGGACTGGACGTTGTTCCAGGAGGGATGGGTATCGACCAGAAATTGCGTCGGCGAGAGCTCCGGGTTGATCAGCTGCGTGACACTATTCGGCGTAAGCATCGGCCGAATCCCGAAATTCAACCCATCGGTCAAACCACGGTGGTCGATCACGAGATTGAAGCCCGTGACCATATGGCCGGGGCAGAAGGGGAAGGCATTCACATTACACGGGATCAGCGCCAGCGTTTCAACGTTCCAGAAATAGACGCCAGCCGGCGAGCCGCTCCCGTCGGTAAGCTTCGCCCATTTGCCATTTTTCGACAGGCGAGCATTGTGAAGCGTGAAGCCACTGTCCCCCGTGTAGGCCCCGGTTGGCCCCCACTGGCCGCCCACCTGCCCCGTCTGCGTATTGAGCCAGCGACATCCTAACGTTCGGTCGTACACATACACTGTGGTATCGAGGTTCTGCGCGGTTGAACCGACGAAGATGAGGAGGCGCTGGTCGTCCTTCGTGCCCGAGACACCCACTCCATGCGTCTGGATTCCAGGCAGACAGTTGTGGACATCATGAAGTGCCGTCTGGACTCCGGTTGAGAAACGATAAGAAACGATCTGACTGCCACTCTGTCCATAAATCAAGTCTGGGTCCACGTAGCTGAACCCCGGCTCGCCGTCGACGCCCAGCAGAAGACCCCCGGTTCCATTGCTCGTATTGCCCATCCTTGAGGCGACCATGGTCGTCGGGTTAAAGCTGAAGGGGATCATCTCGCCGCCTTCCCCGGTCACAAAGAATTTAGTGCTATCGGTGCTCCAGGCGTTCGTCTCCGCAGACGCAGGCGAGAAAAACGCTCGTCCGGGCCTGTCGGGACGAGTATTCTGATCGGTGACGCGGAGCATCTTCGAACCGAATGCAGGATCAGTGAATTGAAAACCGGCGCTACCAAGCGACGGGAGGGGCGGATACTGACGGACGGTGCGATCCGTGATAGCGGCGTAGGTCATTGGCGGCGATTGCGCGTCCGAGAGGAGCGGGGTCATGAGGACGAGCGCTGAGACCGCTAGGAAAGTCCGCCGGACTTGAGAAACATTCAGGGCCGTCGCTAGGGTGCCGAATTTTGTCGAAGACATATGGCCTCTCTCCTACTGGAGACCGTAGTGCACAGACGGTGCCACGACCTCTCTCCGTGGGGTCGAGCCGCCGAAAATCTGGAAATCCCGGAGGACTCGAGCCGCTGTGTCAAGGAGGATCAGGGAGTCCTGACGGAGCGGCAAGCGACAGGTAGGTGACAGGCGGTGTCTCACTTCGGACGTCCTCGGGGGCATTCTGGCACCTCCGTGAAGCGCGGCGATTCCTCGCCGAGCTCCATTTGACGTAGGTCTTCTTATGGCAGATCCTCGGGCCTGCGGCAGCGGGGAGGGGCGCTTTAGGCTCACCGCGTCCGCTGCGCCGCACGATAAGGAAGAATACATGGTCCAGCTTGCAAACCCTAGCTTTGCAGCCTATGAACAGACCCGGCGCACTGCTGGACAACCGGTCATTCTCGACCTCGCCTGTGGCTTCAGAAAGGTTCCGGGGGCCTTCGGGGTCGACGCCCGACTGTTACCGGGCGTGGACCTCGTGCATGATCTGAACGATCGACCATATCCCTTCCCCGACAACTGCGCCGACGAGATCCACCTGAACCACGTCCTGGAGCACTTTGAGACCCCATTGCCGATCATGGAGGAGGCGTGGCGCCTTGCGCGCCCGAACTGCAAGGTCGCGATCCGGACGCCGCACTACTCCGGGATCTACGCCTGGAAGGATCCGACCCATCGTCGCTGTTTTACGACGGAATCATTTCGCTACTTCGGGGAAAACGAGTACTCCTACTACACCACGGCACGGTTCCGAGTCGTCCACGTCCGCATGAAGTACTTCATCGAAGGCGGCGGGGAAGCGTGGCGAGGGCCCTATCGCGTGTGGGCCCGGGCCGTTCAATGGCTGCTCGATCGCCATCCCACCTTCAGTGAGCGATTCGCGTGCTATGTGGTAGGGGGGATTGACGAGTTGCACGTCATGCTCGAGGCCGTGAAGGGTCCGCCCGTCACGTCCGGCGCGAGATAGAGCGCCGGCTTCGCCCGGCTTGTCTCCACAGCGCCCAGGTGAGGCCCTGAAGCGCGGAGAGCACCACCCAGGTGTCGTCATTCAGAAAGTAGAGGGACACAAACCGTCCGATCAGGAACCGGGCGCCGAGAATCGCCGCGGCGCCAATGGCAAGGTTCAAGACGGTGAAGATCAGGATCGTCCCGATACAGTCGAGCATCCTTTTGAGCGCGGCGCTCAGGTCAGTCGTCGACAGCCCGAGCGATCTCGATCCCACGACATACGAGGCCAGTGATGTCGCCCCGACGACGCCGACGATCCAGAGGGTCATTTCCGTGGCGGAGTTCACAGGTATCCGGCGATCTTGTAATAGAGGAGGGCCACGATCTCACGAAGGGTTCCGCGTAACAGGTCGAGACGATCTCCGGGTCCGAGGTCCCACTCCGGCTCGTTCACGGGCACGGCGAACACCCGAAAGCCCGCGTGTGTGAAGAGCGGCGCGGCGCGGATCATATGATCGGCATCCGTGACGAGGAGAATGTTTCGGACACCCCGCGGCCACAGCAGGCCCTTGACCTGGGCGGCTTCCTCGCGAGTCGTGTTCGCGCCGGAGCTGGTTGCGTCGGGATCGTTGCCGGAGAAGACCAAGAGCGGGGCGAGCCCTTTGAGATAGAGATCGATGCCGGAGATGGCCCGACGCAGCGAATTATCACTCAGCGCACCGCTCGAGGAAGCGCCACCAGCAGCGAGCACGACGATGGCATCGGCCGGTGCAATCTCTGGATGCACCGCGACCGATTGGGCGAGGACGTTTGCCATCGGCGTGAACGCGGACACAACAAACAGCGCGATGACGCCGAGCCCGAGCAGGGTCGGCACCCGCGCTAATGTGCGCATCGCGGGTCGCAGACTGCAGACCAGCGGCGAGTCCATGGGCGTGGCCGAATTTCCCATGGGAACTCCACGAACGCAACGATGGGTATCGCCACGCCAAACGTGACCAAGCGGAGATCGTCCTGCGCGAGCCGTGGCAGGATACCCGGGTCGGCTGCGCCACGCGTCATTGGAAGCGGTGGGCCCCCTGGGCGATCCACTCCCGCCTCACGCCGTGATCGAAACCGCCCCGCATAATCCAGCGTCGCCTGCCCTCGTCCTGACGTTTGTCGGCCGGTGCATCGCGAACGCGGTCAGTGAGGGCCTTGACTCCACAATCTCGACCGTCACGACACTAGCCCGCGGCCTCCGCAACCGGGAGCCCTTCAAGACGGCCATCGACTTCCCACTGTGGCGGCCAGGACGTGGCGGACGAGGGTCGACGAGGAGCCTCACCCGCGGGGGAGCGACTAAGTCCCTGGTCGTCGGATTCTCAATGGGCTCGCAACGCCCTCCTCTTCTCCCAGACTGGCGTCGTCCATGCCAGTCCAGACGTCATCGTCCTGGCCGTCCTCGACGACGAGTCGTCTCGGCGCCGACGAGGTCGCAGGACGCCGATCCGTCCACCCACACCGACAGGCCCAGCATCCTAGGCGCTTGGTGAACTCCGCCGTCATTTCACCGCACAGGGGACAACGTTGGCCTCGCATTGACTCAACCCTCCTCGCGCCCATTGTCCGACCCCGGATCGGAAGGCGGCTATCAGGTGAACCATGGAGTCAGGGGGGGAAAGAGTCCTGCCCGTGAGATCGGTGCCGCACCGAGATCGGGTCCGATTTCCAGCGCGGACGCGGCCGCACGATGCACCCTCAGAATACCGCCCGATACCGGTTGACTAAATAGTAAAGGCGATTTAGTGTATTAGGTCCGTCGTGAAGCAAGAGGCCAAGATGACACCAAAGCTCGCGGTGGCGAAATCGAGCCGCCGGGACCGATCGGTCTCGGACACCGAGCGCCTGCTCGATCTGCTGAACAGGTTGCTCGGCTCGACCTTCAGGCAGATTCTGTGGCGCCGGGCGCTGGAGCTCGAGCTGACCTACTCGCAGTCGCAAATCCTCTTCTACGTCGAGCAGAACCCCGGGTGCCACATGGGGGACGTGGCCCGCGCCTTCGGCGTCACCCTGGCCGCGGTGACCCAGGTCGTCGACCGGCTCGAGCAAAAGCGGTTCCTGATCCGCGGCGATGATCCGGAGGACCGCCGGGTATACATCTTGATGCCAACACGGGAAGGCAAGGATCTGGTGGCCGAGCTTCGCGCGCTTCAGCGCGACGGCCTGGCGCGGGTGCTGGTGAAGATCTCGGCTCGCACCCGAGCCGGACTCATCGAGGGGCTTGAGGCCCTGGTAGACGCCGCGTCCGGCGCGGCGAGGCCTGGGCCCGCGCGGTCGGCGCGGCGCGTGCGGCTGCCGCAGGGGCGCGTCCCGTGAAGGGCCTCTCCGGCGCTCGGTCGCGGGCCGCACTGGCAGGCCTGCTCCTGTTGGCGGCTGGCTGCAGCAACGAGAAGAGCAGTGCCGCCCAACAGAAGCCGGCGCTCCCGGCCGTGCCGGTCACCGTCGCCGAGGTGGTGGCCAAGACCGTCCCCGTGCAGCTGCGGGTGATCGGCAACGTCGAGGCCTACTCCGTGGTCTCGGTCAAGCCTCAGATCAACGGCGAGATCTTCCGGGTTCACATCCATCCGGGCGAGGAGGTCCGGAAGGGGGCTCTCCTGTTCAGCATCGACCCCCGGCCGTTTGAAGCGTCGCTCCGACAGGCGGAGGCGAACCTGGCCCGGGACCGGGCGGGGCTGAGCCAGACGAAGGCGGCGCTGTCAGAAAAGAAGGCCGCGCAGAAGCAAGCCGAGGCCAACGTGGCCCGCGACGAAGCCCAGCTCGAGAACGCCCGAACCCAAACACACCGCTACGCGGAGCTCGTGAAGAAGGAGTTCGTCGCCAAGGAGCAGTACGACCAGATCCGTACCAACGAGCGCGCGCTCGAAGCCACCGTGCAGGCCGTTCAGGCGGCCGTCGAGGACGCCAAGGCCGGGGTGATCGCGGGCGAGGCCGCGGTGACCAACGCCGAGGCCGTCATCCGGGCCGACCAGGCCGCGGTCGAGAACGCCAGGCTTCAGCTGGAGTACTGCTCGATCCGGTCGCCCATCGACGGGCGGGCGGGCGACCTCCTGGTTCACGCGGGCAACGTCGTCAAGGCCAACCCCGACAACCCGCTCCTGGTGATCAACCAGGTCCGCCCGATCTACGTCAACTTCGCCGTCCCCGAGCAGAACCTCGAGGCCATCAAACAATACAGGGCGGCCGGCACCCTGCGGGTCGAGGCGGTAGTCCCCAAGACCTCCGGCGTGCGGCCGCAGGGCACGCTGACGTTCGTCAACAACGCCGTCGACATGACCACGGGCACCATCCAGCTCAAGGGGACCTTCGCCAACGGGGATAACGCCTTCTGGCCGGGACAGTTCGTGGACGTCGTCCTGACGTTGACGGACGAGCCCGACGCGCTTGTGGTCCCCTCCCAGGCGATCCAGAACGGGCAGAAGGGGTCCTTCGTCTTCGTGGTCAAGCCCGACCTGACGGTCGAGTCGCGTCCGGTGACGGTGGGCCGGGCCCTCGAGCAGCGCGAGACCGTGATCACGCATGGCGTCAAGCCGGGGGAGCGCGTGGTGACCGACGGGCAGGCACGGCTGCTTCCCGGCGGCAAGGTCGTGATCAGGAGCGCGAGCCCCGCCCCCAAAGAGGGATGACCCCCGAGCTCTTCATCCGGCGGCCCGTCATGACGACGCTCGTCATGCTGGGCATCGTCCTCTTCGGCGTCATGGCCTATCGGCAGCTCCCCGTGAACGACCTGCCGAACGTCGACTTCCCGACCATCACGGTGTCGGCGGGCCTGCCCGGCGCCAGCCCGGAGACGATGGCGGCCACGGTGGCGACGCCGCTCGAGCGGCAGTTCACGACGATCCAGGGCCTCGACTCGATGACGTCGACGAGCGCCCTCGGCATCACCCAGATCACGCTCCAGTTCACCCTCGATCGGGGCATCGACTCCGCCGCCCAGGACGTCCGCGCCGCCATTGCCAAGGCCGCGGGGCTCCTGCCGTCGGGGATGCCCACGCCTCCGACCTACCAGAAGGTCAACCCGGCCGACCAGCCGATCCTCTATATGGGCCTGACCTCGCCGGAGCTCCCGCTGTACGAGGTCGACGAGTACGCGGAGACGCTCGTCGCGCAGAAGATCTCGACCGTCAGCGGGGTGGCCCAGGTCCAGGTCCTCGGCGCCCAGAAGTACGCGGTCCGCGTCCAGCTGGACCCCAACGCCCTCGCGTCGCGGGGGATCGGCATCGACGAGGTGCAGCGCGCGGTCGAGCAGGGGAACGTGAACAATCCGACCGGGACCCTCTACGGTGCCCACCAAGCCTTCACGGTCCAGGCCAGCGGCCAGCTGATGAACGCGGCGGCCTACCGCCCGCTCATCGTGATGTACCGAAACGGGGCGCCCGTCCGGCTCGAGCAAGTCGGACGGGTGCTCGACAGCGTGCAGCTCGACAAGGCAGCGGCCTGGTACAACGGGTCCCGCACGGTCCTCCTCGCCATCCAGCGCCAGCCGGGCACCAACACGATCGAGATCATCGACGGGATCAGGCAGCTGTTCCCAACCTTCAAAGAGAAGATGCATCCTTCGGTCGGGCTCCACATCCTGTATGACCGCTCGGTGGCCATCCGCGAGTCGGTCCGGGACGTCGAGCTGACGCTGCTCGTCGCGATCGTGCTGGTCGTGCTCGTGATCTTCGTGTTCCTGCGGAACCTCCCCGCGACCGTCATCCCGAGCCTGGCAGTGCCGATGTCGATCCTCGGGACCTTCAGCGCGATGTACGTGTTCGGCTACATGATCGACATCCTGTCCCTCATGGCGCTGACGCTCTCGGTGGGCTTCGTGGTCGACGACGCGATCGTCATGCTCGAGAACATCTCCCGGCATATCGAGGCGGGAGTGCCGCGGTTCGAGGCCGCGCTCCGAGGCTCGAAGGAGATCGCCTTCACGATCCTCTCGATGACGCTGTCGCTGGCCGCGGTCTTCATCCCGGTGTTCTTCATGGGCGGGGTGGTGGGCCGCCTCCTCCACGAGTTCGCCGTCACGATCGGCGTCGCCGTGCTGGTGTCGGGCGTAGTGTCTTTGACGCTGACACCGATGGTCTGCAGCCGGTTCCTGCGGTCGCCCCAAGCGTCCCACGGCCGGTTGTACAACGCGTCAGAGCGCGTGTTCACCGGCGCGCTCCACCTCTACGAACGGACCCTGCGGTGGACCCTCCGCCACCGGCGCCTCACCCTGGGGGTGCTTCTTCTGACCGTCGTGGCGACGGGCTATCTGTTCACGGTCGTCCCCAAGGGGTTCGTCCCGAACGAGGACACGGGCCAGATCTTCGGCGTGACCGAGGGTCCCCAGGACATCTCCTTCGAGTCGCTCGTGCAGCACCAGAAGCAGGTCGCCGAGATCGTGGCCACGGATCCGTACGTCCAGGACTGGTACTCGGCGATCGGCGGCAGTACGGTGGCGATCCTCCCCAACCAGGGCCGCGTCTTCTTCCACCTCAAGCCGCGGTCCGAGCGGCCCGACGTCGAGCAGGTCATCCAACACTTCCGCCCCCGGCTCGCGAAGGTCCTGGGGATGCGGGTGTTCCTGCAGAACATCCCGACGATCCGCATCGGGGGCACGTTGAGCAAGGCCCTTTATCAATACACGCTGCAGGACACGGACCTCCAGGAACTCTACTCCTGGGTGCCCATCGTCGAGGCGAAGATGCGGGAGCTCCCCGGTCTGGTCGATGTCAACACCGACCTCATGATCACGAGCCCCCAGGTTCTCGTGAACATCGACCGCAACCAGGCCTCGACCCACGGCGTCACCGTGGCCCAAATCGAGAACGCGCTCTATGACGCGTACGGGTCCCGGCAGGTATCGACCATCTACACCGCACAGAACGAGTACTGGGTGATCCTGGAGGTGGAGCCCCGGTACCAGCTGGACCCTGCGGCTCTGTCGATGCTCTACATCAGGTCAAACAGGGGATCACTCGTTCCCCTGAACGCGGTGGCGACACTGACTCAGGGGGTCGGCCCGCTCACGGTGAGCCACCTCGGTCAACTCCCCGCGGTCACGATGTCCTTCAACCTGAAGCCCGGGGTGTCCCTCGGCGACGCCGTGGCCGTGATCCAGAAGATGCAGCGGGAGCTGCGCCTGCCGGCCACGCTCAGCGGGCGGTTCCAGGGCACGGCCCAGGCGTTCGAGTCGTCGCTGAAGGGCCTGGGGTTCCTCCTCCTCGTGGCCGTGCTCGTGATCTACCTCGTGCTCGGCATCCTCTACGAGAGCTTCATCCACCCGCTGACGATCTTGTCCGGCCTGCCCGCCGCCGGCGCCGGCGCCCTGCTCACGCTCCTCATCTTCCACGCCGAGCTCAACGTCTATGCCTATGTCGGCATCGTGATGCTGATCGGGATCGTGAAGAAGAACGCGATCATGATGATCGACTTCGCCCTCGAGGCCGAGCGGTCGGGAAAGAGCCCCGCAGCGGCGATCTACGAAGGCTGTGTGCTGCGCTTCCGACCGATCATGATGACGACCATGGCAGCCCTCATGGGAACGCTTCCCATCGCGCTCGGCCTCGGCGCCGGCTCCTCCTCGCGGCGCACCCTCGGCCTCGCCGTGGTCGGCGGCCTGCTGGTCTCCCAGCTCCTGACGCTGTTCATCACGCCGGTCGTCTACCTCTACATGGACTCGCTCCAGCGGCTCGTCGGTTCCCCGCGGTGGCGGCGTCTGGGCCGGTTCGGCCGCGGGCTGCCCAGGGGCGCGGCGGCGCCGGCGGCGTTAGAATCGGGCGAGCCCCTGGCGCCCTCTCGGCCGTGACGACGAGCGGCGACCCGACCGGCGTGGCGGAGCCCTGGAGATGACCGCGGAGCTCTTCATCCGACGCCCCGTGATGACGACGCTCCTGATGCTCGGCATCGTCATCTTCGGCCTGATGGCCTACCAGCTGCTTCCGGTCAGCGATCTTCCGAACGTCGACCTGCCGACGGTTCTCGTGACGGCCACGGTGCCGGGCGCGAGCCCGGAGACCATGGCGTCGGCAGTGGCGACCCCGCTCGAACGCCAGTTCACGACGATCGCCGGCGTCACCTCGATCACCTCGACGAGCGCGCTCGGGCTGACGCAGATCACCGTCCAGTTCACCCTCGACCGGAACATCGACGCCGCGGCCCAGGACATCGGAGCCGCGATCACCCAGGCCCAGAAGCTTCTCCCCCCGCAAATGCCGGCGCCCCCAACGTACCAGAAGGTGAATCCGGCCGACCAGCCCGTGCTCTACCTCTCGCTGAGCTCGCCGACGTTGCCGCTCTACCAGGTCGACGAGTACGCCGAGACCCTGCTCGCCCAGCGGATCTCGACGGTCAGCGGCGTGGCCCAGGTGCTCGTCTTCGGCGCCCAGAAGTTCGCGGTGCGGGTCCAGGTCGACCCCAACGCGTTGGCGTCGCGGGGAATCGGGATCGACGAGGTCGAGCGGGCGATCGCGCAGGCGAACGTGAACCTGCCGACGGGCACGCTGTACGGCACCCACCGCGCGTTCACCGTGCAGGCCACCGGACAGCTCACGGACGCGGCCGCGTACCGGCCGCTCATCGTCGCCTACCGCAGGGGCAACCCGGTCCTCCTCCAGGAGCTCGGCCAGGTCATCGACGGCGTGCAGCTCGACAAGGTCGCGAGCTGGTACAACACGGACCGGGCGGTGATCCTCGCCGTCCAGCGGCAGCCAGGAACCAACACGATCAAGGTGGTCGACGCGATCCGGAGGCTGCTGCCGGCCCTCGAGCCCCAGCTCCCCTCGTCGGTGCAGCTCAGGGTGCTCTACGACCAGTCGGATTCGATTCGGGAATCGATCACGGACATGCAGTTCACGCTGCTCCTGACGATCGCCCTGGTCGTGATGGTCATCTTTCTCTTCCTCCGGAACGTGTCCGCCACGATCATCCCGAGCCTCGCGGTCCCGATGTCGATCATCGGCACCTTCGCCGTGATGTACTTGCTCGGCTACACGCTGGACAACCTCTCGCTCATGGCCCTCACCCTGTCGGTCGGGTTCGTCGTCGACGACGCGATTGTCATGCTCGAGAACATCGTGCGGCACATGGAGAGGGGCCAGGGCCGGATGGAAGCCGCCCTCGCGGGGGCCGGTGAGATCGGCTTCACCATTCTCTCCATGACGCTCTCCCTTGCCGCGGTGTTCATCCCGGTGCTCTTCATGGGCGGGGTGGCCGGGCGGCTCCTCCACGAGTTCGCCGTCACGATCGGGGTGGCTGTGCTCGTCTCCGGCTTCGTATCGCTCACCCTGACCCCGATGGCGAGCAGCCGCTTCCTGCGCCAGCCCGGCCACGGCGGGAGTCGGCTCTACGCCGCCTCCGAGCGGGTCTTCGCGGGGATGCTGGACGTCTACGATCGGACCCTCCAGTGGGTCTTCCGACACAAGCCGGGGACGATGGGCGTGCTCGCCCTCACGTTCGTGGTCACCGGCGTCTTCTTCTGGATCATCCCCAAGGGCTTTCTGGCGACGGAGGACACCGGGCAGATCATTGGGTTCACCGAGGCGAGCCAGGACATCTCCTTCGACTCGATGGTTCGGCACCAGCAGGAGATCGCCGACATCGTCGGGCACAATCCGGCGGTCGAGGCGCTCATGTCGTCGGTCGGGGTCGACCAGCAGACGGGGAACGTCGTGCCCAACACGGGGCGGCTCTTCATCCGCCTCCGGCCCCGGTGGGCCCGTCCCGCCGCCGAGAAGGTGGTGGCGCAGCTTCGGCGTGACCTGTCGGGAGTGCTCGGCATGAACGTCTACCTGCAGATCCCGCCGCCCGTGACCATCGGGGGCGCCATCACCAAGGCGCCCTACCAGTACACCGTGCAGAGCACGGACTTCCAGGAGCTCACCCAATGGGCCCCCGTCCTCTTCGAGAGGATCCGCGAGCTGCCCGGGCTCGAGGACGTCAACACCGATTTCCAGACCGCGAGTCCGCAGGTCGTCGTCGACATCGACCGGGACCGGGCCTCGACGCTCGGGCTCACGGCGGACCAGATCGAGAACGCGCTCTACGACGCCTATGGCGCCCGACAGGTCTCGACGATCTACACCTCGGCCAACGAGTACTGGGTGATCCTGGAGCTGGAGCCCCGCTACCAGCAGGACCCCGTCGCGATGGCGATGCTCTACGTTCGCTCCGCCGGAGGGCGCCTGGTTCCGCTGAGCACGGTCGCGCGGATCACGCGCGGCACCGGGCCCCTCACGGTGAATCATCTGGGCGTCCTGCCCGCCTTCACGATCTCCTTCAACCTGAAGCCTGGGGTCTCGCTGGGCGACGCGGTGAGCCGGATCACCGCGCTCGAGCGCTCGCTGGGGCTGCCCGTCACCCTGAGCGGCGGCTTCCAGGGGACGACGCAGGCGTTCCAGGCCTCCTTGCGCGGACAGGGCCTGCTCCTGATCGTCACGATCCTGGTCATCTACATCGTGCTCGGCATCCTCTATGAGAGCTTCATCCATCCGCTCACGATCTTGTCGGGTCTGCCCTCGGCCGGCGCCGGCGCGCTGTTGACCCTGCTCCTCTTCCGGACGGAGCTCAACCTCTACGGCTTCGTCGGCATCATCATGCTGGTCGGCATCGTGGAGAAGAACGCGATCATGATGATCGACTTTGCCCTGGAGGCGCAGCGGGATGGAAAGTCGCCGGCCACGGCGATCTACGAGGGCTGCCTGCTTCGGTTCCGCCCGATCATGATGACCACGATGGCGGCACTACTCGGCACGCTCCCGATCGCGCTCGGGTTCGGCGCCGGCGCCGACGCGCGCCGGCCGCTCGGCCTCGCCGTGGTCGGGGGCCTGCTCGTCTCCCAGCTCCTCACGCTCTACATCACTCCCGTGCTGTACATCTACATGGAGTCGCTCCAGACGCGGCTGGCGGCGGCGCGCCCGGGCTGGTGGAGCCGAATCCGGCGTCCGCGGTGGGGCGCCGGCGGCGCCCAGGACTACGAGCCGGGGGTCACGACCCTCGAGATGAGTGACGGCAAGGAATCGAGAGCCGCG
>WNFO01000494.1_pt1 | contig 28481 bp, 28 predicted proteins | sample 5400251 | NCBI WGS metagenome assembly WNFO01 (sample SAMN13153354, study PRJNA577476) | soil metagenome | isolation source: 100 cm saprolite under Madrone tree | place: USA:California | collected 2016-06-14
GGAAGAAGTGATTAAGGAAGCGCTGCGCCGGATTAGTCGCTGACATGGCAAATCGAGCAAATGATACAGACGCTCCGAACAGTGGGCGGTCCATTTCTTCGAAACCCACCGACGAGGATCTCAACTATGAGGTCAATCTCCGGCCGCGCGGGTTCGACGATTACGTGGGTCAAGAGCAGGTTAAGGACAACCTCAGGGTGGCGATTGCCGCGGCCCGGGGCCGCAATGACGTGTTGGATCATCTGCTGTTTCATGGTCCCCCGGGATTGGGCAAAACTTCACTGGCGTATATCATTTCGCGGGAAATGGGCGTTGCCATCAAAGCGACTTCAGGCCCCGTGGTCGAGCGCCCCGGCGATCTGGCAGCGTTGCTGACCAATCTTGAAGAGGGTGACATCTTATTTATCGATGAGATTCATCGGCTGAACCATGTTGTTGAGGAAGTGCTCTATCCCGCCATGGAGGATTACCAGATCGACATTATGATCGGTCAAGGACCCGCGGCGAGGTCGATGAAACTCCCGCTGAAGCCATTCACGCTGATTGGAGCCACGACCCGGTCCGGGCTTCTCACCTCCCCTTTGCGCGACCGGTTCGGCCTTATTTTTCGCTTGGATTTTTATTCGCCACAAGCGCTGGCGCAGATCATCAAACGGTCGGCCTCGATTTTGGCCGTGGCGAGCGAGGATGATGGGATCACTGAGATCGCGCGCCGCTCTCGCGGCACGCCGCGCATCGCCAACCGCCTCCTGCGCCGCGTGCGTGATTATGCGCAAGTAAAGGCCAATGGCAGAATCACCCGCTCAATCGCCGAGGAAGCGCTACAGATGCTGGAGGTAGATCCGTTAGGCCTCGACAAAATGGATACCATGCTGCTTCTTACGATGATTGACAAGTTTTCAGGCGGCCCCGTCGGTGTGGAGACGCTGGCTGCTGCCATTGGCGAAGAAAAAGATACCATCGAGGATGTGTACGAGCCTTTTTTGATCCAGGGAGGTTTTCTGCAGCGTACGCCGAGGGGGCGCGTGGCGACGGCTCTCGCCTACGAGCATTTTGGGCGCTCCGCGGGCTCGACGAGAGGGAACGGGTCCAAAAATCAACCGACCCTTTTCTAAATGGCGCGTCTGGACTTATGGGCGGTTTAGGAAAAACGCTGATTTATTTGGGCTTGGCGTTGGTGGCGGTGGGATTAATCGTTTCGTTTGCAGGAAAGATCCCCTGGTTGGGTCATTTACCAGGCGATATCTATATTCAGCGCGAGCGATTCACGTTCTATTTTCCCTTAACTACGTGCATCCTTATTAGCGTGATCGTAACGCTTGTCCTTTATTTCTTTAGACGTTAAAATTTACTCGTCTTTCTCGCCGCTTAGAAGGCCTTACTCATGGAAGTTTCGGGCACCGCGAAGACAATCGAAGTGAGCTTGAAGCTAGAAGAAGCCAAGCGTCGCAAGCGTGAAGGGTTGGTGATTCTGGCCACCACGCTGATGGTATTGGCGTTCGCTTTTTTTGAAGTTCAGTTGCCCGACACCTCGCCCGAGTACTCCTTGAGCAACAACATAGCCTTCTTTGTTTTGATCAATGTGAATGTCATCCTTCTCGCGCTTCTGGTTTTCCTCGTTGTTCGTAACCTGGTTAAACTTGTTTTCGAGCGAAAAAGAAGGATGCTGGGTTCTCGTCTGCGGGTGCGCCTAGTTCTGGCATTCATCGCGCTGTCGCTCGTGCCCACATTGCTCCTGTTCTTCATTGCGGGGGGCCTCGTCACGCGTTCTTTTGAAAGGTGGTTTGATCTTCAAGTTGAAAACGCGCTCCAAGGCTCATTGGAGATCGGCCAGACTTATTACCAAAATTCGGCCAACAACGCGTTGTTCTACGCGCGTCAGTTGAGTCAACGCATGACCCGCGAGGGACTCTTCGAAACTCACCGAGTGGGTGAGCTCAAGGATTTCATCCAAAGCAAACAGCGGGAGTATAACCTCGGAACTGTTGAATTGTTCTCACCTGACTATCGATCGCTCGTGGTGGCGTTCAATGAACAAGTCCCGACGGGGGTCACGATCAAGCCTGAAAAAGAGTTTCTCGACCGGGCGCTGCGGGGTTTGGAAGTGACGCGAACCCAGGCGTTCGGCGAGGGCGACATCATCCGCGGAGGCGTTCCCATCTACAGCGCCGACAAACGCGTTCTCGGAGTCGTGGTTGTCGACTATTTTGTGCCTAAAAGCATTACCAAAAGAGCCTTACAAATTTCCCGCTCCTATGAACAGTACAAACATCTGATGTTTCTCAAGGCGCCGGTCAAAAATAGCTATATCTTGACCCTTCTTCTCATCACGTTGGTGATCATTTTCGGGGCCACTTGGTGCGGACTCTATCTTGCCAAGGGCATTACCGTACCGATCCAGAAACTCGCGGAGGGAACTCACGAAGTCGCCCACGGAAACTGGGACTACACAATCGAGGCCGGGGGAGACGATGAGATCGGGACCTTGGTGGAATCTTTCAACCAGATGACGCGCGATCTGAAGCAGATCAATTTGGAACTGGAGCAACGAAAGCGATTTGTGGAAACACTTCTTGCCAATATCACGGCGGGTGTGATCGCCGTGGATCCTACAGGAAAAATTACCACCTGGAATAAGGCGGCCGAGGAAATGTTGGGGGTCCAGGCCGCCGACGTGCTGAGGAGAAATCAGCAGGAGGTCTTCCTTGTTGGACAGCTCCAAGTGATGCGCGACATCCTGGAAAGTGTCAAAGACCGGGAGAGTGTGGAGCGTCAAATCAAAATCCATTCGGCAGAACAATTGCTGACAGTGGTAGTGACGGCGGCAACTTTGCGGGATGATGAGGGAAAGAGCGTGGGGGTCATGGTCTTTCTCGAGGACATCACGCAGATTCAGAAAGTCCAGAGGATGGAAGCTTGGCGCGAAGTCGCGCGCCGTATTGCTCACGAAATCAAAAATCCGCTGACGCCCATCCAATTGTCGGCCGAGCGGCTCAGAAAGCGTTATGCAAAGTTGCTCGACGGGAATGGGACGATTCTCGATAAGTGTACGACGACCATCATCCAGCAGGTGGATGAACTGAAGAATCTCGTCAACGAATTTTCCCATTTCGCCCGTTTGCCGGCGGCTCAACTTACCACGAACAACTTGAATGAGGTTATTCAGGAGGCTCTTTTCCTCTTCAAGGAAGGGCACGAGGATATCCACTTCCAGCTTCGCAACGGAGACATTCCGCCACTCGAACTGGATCGGGAACAGATCAAACGAGTCGTCATCAATTTATTGGATAATGCGGTGGCTGCGGTGGGAGACAATGGAGAAATCAAAATAGCCACCAGTCATGACCGCTCGCGAGGCGTCGTCTATTTGGAGATTGCCGACAACGGTTGTGGCGTGGAACCAGACGTACGGACCAGAATTTTCGAGCCCTATTTTTCGACTAAGAAGAACGGAACCGGGTTGGGACTTACCATCGTGAGCCAGATCATCGAAGATCACCGAGGCTACATCCGTGTGCGGGCAAATGAGCCGCAGGGCACCAAGTTTACGGTCGAGTTTCCGGTGGAAATTGAAAATCTTGTGGAGAAAAGGGCGGTGCATTCGTAGCAGAAATTGGAGGTGCTGTGAAAGAAGTGCTGGCACAGAAGACCATTTTGATCGTCGACGACGAGGACAAAGTCCGTGAGTCCGTCCGAGAAGTCCTCGGTGACGAGGGCTATCGAGTTGTCGACACCGCCGACGGCACTCGCGTGATGGATTTGATCGAGCAAGAAAAGCCCGAACTGGTGCTTCTGGACATTTGGATGCCGCAGATTGACGGGATTGATCTACTCAAACAGATTAAGAGCCAGCAGCCGACGGTCAACGTGGTGATGATTTCAGGCCACGGAAATATTCATACTGCAGTCGAGGCAACCAAATCCGGAGCGTTCGATTTTCTCGAGAAGCCGCTATCTCTGGACGCGCTGCTGTTAACCGCGCAGCGAGCTCTGGGTCATTATTCGCCGAGCCGCTCCAGAGAACTGCACGGCAGATCCAGAAAAGCCAAAGCGGGGAAACGGTCGCCGACGGTGGCAAAACACGAAACCTCACGTCCGACCCTCAAGCAACGGACTTTGAAAAAAAGTGTAGTGACCTCGGGACAAGGCCTGCATTCGGGAATGAAAACCGGCCTCATTCTGCACCCGCTGCCGCCGGATAGTGGGATTCTATTTTCCGGCATTTCCGGTGATGTGCGGGTGCCCGCCCACCTGGACTATGTGGGATCCACCGGCTATGCAACGTCACTCCGCGCTAAAGGATTTGCGGTGGGAACCGTAGAGCATTTATTGGCGGCGCTGCATAGTTACGGCATTACGAATCTGCTCATCAAGGTTCACGGCGAGATTCCCATTCTGGACGGTTCCGCTTTAGAGTTTTGCAACCTCATTGACGAGGCCGGCGTTCAAGAAGAAAGCGAGGAATGGTCCGAGATTGTCGTCGACCGGTCCTATCGAGTCGGTGCCCCAGGCGGCGAGTCTATCATCATCGAGCCAGCGGACGTGTTTTCGGTACGCTATATTTTGAGCTATCCAAAACCTGTGGGTATCCAAGAACATGCTTACACCTATCGAGATGCCGCTTGTTTCAAGGAAGAGATCGCGCCCGCGAGAACCTTTGGCTTTCTGAAGGACATTGAACAGCTGCAACAAGCGGGTTTGGTAAACGGCGGCAAGCTCAACAATTGCATCCTCATTGATGACGAGAAAATCATCAATACGGATTTGCGCTTCCCGAACGAACTCGCGCGCCACAAAGTCCTGGACACTATTGGTGACTTCTATTTACTCGCTAAACCGATTCGAGGCGCAATTACCGCTCATATGACCGGTCATTCAGACAATATCGCTCTGCTGCGAGAGCTTCGGACTGGAATGGGTCTTTAGCCGTGATCGGCAAAAGGGTTCCTTTGCGCCAGCGCCGGCAAAGGAAGTCGGTTTTTAAATAACTCTTTCTATGATCTGCTCTGACTCTTTTCCGCGACTTTTTACGGTCAATGAAGCCAATGCGTTATTGCCGGCTGTGCGTCCTTTGGTTGAAAGCATCCTCAAAAATATTCGGCGACTGAAAAGCAAAAGCGAAACAGTCACTCGCGAGGAGCAGCTCGATCCAGAAGCGGCGGACTTCATGGACCGACTGCAGCAGGACGGCGAAATCGCTCGGCTGGTGGCCGAAGTGCGAGAGTGGGTGGGAGAAATCCATAGCCACGGTTGCCTGTGCAAGGGAGTGGAACAAGGTCTCATTGACTTCCCGTGCATGCTGGGGGCCGAAGTAGTGTTTCTTTGCTGGCAACTGGGTGAACCTGCTGTCTGCCATTGGCACCGAATCGAGGATGGTTTTGCCGGGCGGCGACCTTTGCTCGATGTCGATAAAGGTGGTCCCGGCGGACCCACCTCTTATCATTGATCGTTGGCTCAATTCTGCACTCTGTTTATCCCTACTTTCTTTGCCGTTAAGTTCTGAACGATGGATTGTAGCCCGTGAGCTCTATAATAGCTCCAAATGAAAACGCTCTGTCGCTTCGCGTCAAAGAGGAGGCGCAGCGCCTGGGATTTGAGCTTGTGGGAATCTCGCCGGTAAAATTGCCGCCCCATGAGGAGTCGTTTGCAGAGTGGCTCCGGCGCGGCCTGTCAGGGGAGCTGGAATACATGAAACGAACAGAGGAGCTGCGCCGCGATCCCCATCGGCTCGTTCCTTGGGCGGTGTCTGTCATCTCGGTCGGAATGAACTATCAAACGCCTTTTCCCCGTCCGGCGGCGCCGCATCAGTCCAATGGCTGGATTTCCCGTTATGCATGGGGGGACGATTACCACAAACTAATCAAGGATAGGTTGCAGTCTCTCCTCGACATCCTTCGAGGCATTTGCAATAGCCCGGTGGAGGGAAAGATCTTTGTTGATTCGGGTCCGGTACTGGAGCGGGAGTTTGCCGGCATCGCGGGAATCGGCTGGATCGGTAAAAACACGCATCTTATTTCGCCCCAAAGAGGCTCGTGGTTTTTCTTAGGCGAATTGTTTCTCAGCGTACCGCTCGCCTACGACCGGGCCATTCGCGACCGTTGCGGGAAGTGCGACCTGTGCCTTAGAGCCTGTCCCACGGGGGCCTTCGTGGGACCCTACGTTTTGGACGCGCGACGCTGCATTTCGTATCTCACCATTGAGCTCAAGGGCTTTATTCCTCGCCATCTTCGTCCCCTCATCGGGAATCATATCTTCGGTTGTGACATTTGTCAGGAGATCTGCCCCTATAATGTGAAGGCTCAGCCCACCGCGGAAAGGGCCTATGCGCCGAGAGAAGGGCTTTATGCGCCCGCTCTGATCCCCTTGCTGGCGCTGAACGAGAACGAGTTTCGACAGAGGTTTCACGGCAGCCCCATACTTCGCGCCAAGCGGAAGGGGTTGTTGCGCAACGTTGCCGTAGCCCTTGGAAATTCTAAAAGTCCCGAAGCCGTGCCTGCATTGATTCGGGCACTAGATGATGAAGAGGCTTTGGTGCGGGGCCATGTGGCGTGGGCTTTGGGTCGGATCGGGCTGCAAAATGGCATCTGCGCCTTGGAAGAAAGATTGCGTGTTGAGAAGGATACCACCGTAAGGATGGAAATCGAAGACGCGATCAAGGAAGCAAAAGATTCCCACCCGAAGAAAACCCACAGCTCCTTACGAAATATGGAGTAACCACACGTTCCATGCTCATCATTGCGTGCTCAGTTCAATTCAACGAGACTTCGTCAAGATTCTTTGGATGCCGGCGACGTGGCTAGACGCTGTTTAATAGCTTCGCCAAATCGGCGGGAATTCTCATGATCCGGCCACCGCTATCAACGCAGGCGTGCTTGGTCGATCCCAAGGCCAAGGGCAAACGATCGCCCTCTCTCGCGATTTTGTAGTCGAAATTCAGCTTCGCGCGGCCCACTGATGTCAGTTGAGTCGCGATTATCACGATGTCGTCGTAATGAGCTGGTTTGAAATATCGGCAGGAAACCTCGACGACCGGGAAATGGAACCCCCTGGCTTCAATTTGCGGATAAGGAGATCTTATCTGGCGCAAGAATTCCGACCTGCCTTTTTCAAACCAACGCAAATAATTCGCATAGTAGACAACCCCCATTTGATCCGTGTCGCCATAGATAACTCGGTATGAAGTAACGTTGGTCAGGGGTTCTTGGACAATCGCCATCTCGGCATACTCCTAATTCTTTTTCAGCGGATTCTCAATCTTTCGCAAGTCTTAGAGAACCATCCGGGTTACCGTGACTCCGAGTTTGCAGAAATAGCGCTGTTTTTGCTATTGATTTTTCCGAGAGAGCGGCATACAAAATGGCAAGTTTGATATTTGCAACGAGAAAGGAGTCCAAAATGCTTAAAATGGGTGGCGGGTTGCTCGCGGTGTTTTTTCTGTTTACCTGGTTCGGCGGTGCTTTATCGCAAGAGGAGAGCAAACCAGCGCAAGAGGAGAAAAAGTCAGAGAACAAAGACGCGGAAAAAAAATCGGCTCAGAAAGCCGTCGAGGTTGAAGGCATTATCAGCAGTGTTGGCCAACGCACGATCACTTTTCAACTGGAACGCAAGGGGAAGGTTCGGGAGGAAGTCGTCGGCATAGATGAAAAGACAGATATCGAGAAGAATGGGACGAAAGTTAAGCTGAAAGAGCTGCAGGAAACCGACAAGGCGATGATAAACTACGAACCGGATGCTTACACGCCAGCCAGTTCAGTAAAGGTCATCGGCAAGGGCGAAATACAGAAAGTTGGGGGCGACGACTAGGATCGATAGCGATCCGATCGGTCTCCGGCCACTATCTCTAAATCAAAGGACTGCTCGTCTCTTAAGATTCTAAAGGAGATCCGTTCTCCTGGGCGCTTTTTCCACATCTCCTGGTAAAGCTCGGGTCGCGAACGGATCTCCTTTTGTTCCACACCGACAATAATATCGCCTTCTTTGAGACCGTATCTTTCAGCCGGGCCGCCGGATACGACCCCTCCCACGACCACGTGCCCCGCTAAAGGTTGTGGATAGAATCCTAGCCAAGGCCGTCGCGGCCGGCTCCGAACCTGGCCGTGCTGCTTCAGTTCTTGGGCATATTGCACGTAGTAATCGATTGGGATTGCTAGAGAGAACTTTCCAATCTCGCTTAGATTCAGCGAGACGACGCCGATCATTTCACCTCTGAAGTTGGCTAACGTACCCCCGCCAAAACCCGGATTGGGTGCCGTAAGACGAATGGTTTTTTCCAGCATGTATTCCCAATGGCCGTCGTAGCAATCCATGGAACTCACATAACCACCGCTCACCCGGCGGCCGCTCTGGCCGCTACTGGCGATGATGACCGCGGGTTGACCCAATGCAACTGAGTCTAATCCGGCGGGCTTAACAAAAGGCAGTCCTCGCGCGGGAATTTTGACGAGCGCGAGGCCGGCTTCTTGGTCTTGGGCGGCCAATGCCCCAGGGTATTGCTCCCCGTCCGGCAAAGTTACGGTGATGGATGCTGCGCCCACGGTCACATAGTGAACGGTCAAAACGTAGCCATCGGGATCAACGATCGTACCTGAGCCGCCGCGCTCCGTCCCGAGATTCCGGGTCGAAGGGTGATTGTCTGGAACGGTGACTTGAATGTCCGCCGTCGCCGGCAGAATCGAATGAATTAAACCAATATGGCCGTTCAAAGCCGTCCTCCTTCGATGCCATGGAGGCTCGCTAGTCCCAGTTTTTGGATTGGGTCTTCGGGTTGGTATTTGCCTTGCCAACTGTCCCGCTCCTCTAGTTCTTTATAAATCGCATTGTGCACTCCGATCTTGTTGACGGACCATTCCGGGGCAACGGTAATCGCTCGATAAGTCTCCCCTGTTAAACGTTGCACAACAATTTCCGGATCTAAGCGCTCGAGAAAGTCAACCACGAGTGTCACATATTCCTTTTGGCTAAAAAGTGTGAAGCTGCCCGCACTATAGAGTTTTTCCAAGACGGTATTCTTGATGACATGGAGATTGTGCAGTTTGACGCCGTCGATTTCCAGCCGATTCAATAAAGGCGGCGTCTCAAGTATCTCGGTATGGCTTTCTCCAGGGAAACCTAAGATCAAATGGGTACAAACCCGAAGTCCGCGCTTCTTGCAACGCTCGACCGTTTCGACAAACTCCCTTAGCCCGTGTCCGCGGTTGACCCATTGTAGCGTCCGGTCTTGCATCGACTCGAGACCCAGCTCCAGCCAAAGGTAGGTCTGATGGGTCAGATCCGATAAGAGGTCGAGGGTTTCATTCGGTAGACAATCCGGCCGGGTCGCAATGGAAAGTCCGACGATGCCGGGAAACTTTAGGGCTTCGTGGTAAAGCTTTTCCAGCTTGGCGACTGAATCGTAGGTATTGGTATAACTTTGAAAATACGCGATGAATTTTTCAGCTCGATGACGCCGTTGAATCGCTGCCGCTCCGCGTTCGAGTTGTTCGGTTACCGTTGTGCGCGGCTGATAATTCTCCGGTGTGTGACTCGCGTTGTTGCAATAAATGCATCCGCCTACGGCTACCGTTCCGTCCCGATTCGGACAGGTAAAATCCAGCCTCAAGCCAATTTTGTAGACCCGCGCAGCAAAGGTGTCTTTCATCAAGCGGTTATAAGAATTATAGCGCCTGTCGTGCCATCGTTCGCGGAGTGTGACGGGGAAATTCATGTCGTGGACAAAAATTGGTTAACAAAAAGCCGGCCAATACTCAAGGGAACTACGATATCTAGATTATACCTGAAAATACACGCCTGACTCAGGGTCATCAAGACAACGTGACAAATGACTTATCCTCCGCTGGCTTTGGAAGTGGCTAATAAATCACGTGCTTTTTAATGGTGATTGGTTCGCATTGGCTTGACAATAGAATTGGATTGACTATATTCATACTCTACCGAACAGGCTTGCTTGCCGCCGATGAAAATTCCCGTCGACGACATTACCGAATCCACCAAAGAAATCAGGTTTTCCGAACGGATAGGAGAGCTTAATGAGCTCTACAGGAAGGACCAGGCACGGGATTTCGGCTTTCCTCCTTTCCTGGATGTTCATCTGGTTTATTACCGATCCGGTCAAGAGATCTTCTTTAAAGGTTCGTTGGATGGGACACTTGAGGGGAGCTGTTGCCGCTGTCTGAATAATTACTGGTTTCCATTAAGCAAGGAATTTGACTTTGTCCTGAGCCCGGATATCAAGGCGGGCCGCAAAGTTGAAGAACTGAGGCCGGAAGATCTAGGTTTGAGTTACTACTCCACAGAGGAAATCAACCTCACGCCTCTTATTAGAGAACAGGTGATATTGGCCCTTCCGACTCAACCGCTGTGTAAAGAAGATTGCCGTGGGCTTTGCGGGGGTTGCGGCGTAAACCTTAACCACGAGACTTGTGTCTGTGTTGACTCCACGGCCGATCCGCGGATGGCGATTTTTCGAACGCTAAAAGTCGGTCGTTAGCTCACGTCAAAATCTGGTGGATTGCATCTGTCGGCGAACGACAGGGAAAGCTAGGACTAGGAAAATGCCAGTACCGAAGCGAAGAACTTCCAAAAGGGTGAAAAACCAAAGACGTTCCCACGACGCCCTGACTGCCCCACAGTGGAGTACGTGTCCCAAGTGCGGGGAAACAGTTTTGCCGCACCGGGCGTGCACCAGCTGCGGTTTCTACCGAGGTAGAATCGTGATAAAGACCGACGAAAGTTAACCGTTCCGTCCTTTCCTATTTGCATGCTAAAAATCGCCGTCGACGCTATGGGGGGAGACCATGCGCCCGAAGTCGTGGTCGAAGGTGGACTATTGGCTGCCCTGGAGTTCGGTGTAGACCTTGTCTTGGTTGGTGACAAGGATGCCGTGGAACGCGAGTTAGCGCGCCATCCGACGCAATCGTCGGTTCAAGTTGTCCATGCTTCTCAAATGATCGCCATGGATGAATCTCCCAGCTCTGCGCTGAAGAAGAAAGAATCGTCCTTAAAGATTGCCTTTGAAATGATGAAGCGCGGCGAGGTGCAGGCCGTGGTGAGCGCGGGGAATTCCGGTGCCATGATGGCAACCGGGATGTTTGTCATGGGCCGGCTTCCGCAGGTGGCTCGACCGGCGATTTTGATTGTCGTACCCGGCCGGTCGAAGGGTACGGTCATTATAGATGCTGGCGCCAACGTAGACTGTAAACCCCACCATCTGGTCCAGTTTGCCTTTATGGGCGCTATCTACGCTGAGAAAGTGCAGGGGGTTGCCAATCCGCGCGTCGGGGTCTTAAGCAACGGCGAAGAAGAAGGAAAGGGCAACGATCTCACGAGGGCGGCCAGCGAAGCCCTTTCGGCGACCTCTCTCAATTACATCGGCTATGTAGAGGGGCGGGATGTTTTCAACGACAAAGTCGACGTAATCGTTTGTGACGGATTCACCGGCAACGTGGCCCTTAAAATCATGGAGGGGGTGGCCAGTTTTGCGGGAGAAGTGTTGAAGGAAGCCTTTCAGAGGAATCTTTCCAGCCGGCTGGGATACTTAATGAGCCGCAATTCTTTCCGGGAAGCCTATCGGCGTCTCGACTATGCCGAGTACGGAGGCGCTCCGTTGCTCGGCCTCGATGGAGTCGGCATCGTTGCTCACGGTGGGTCGAGCCCCAGGGCGATTAAGAACGCTATACGCGCCGCCAAGGAAGCAGTTCAACAGGATATCAATGGGCATATCAGCCAAGTGCTCGGGGATATGAGTGGCAGCGGCGAGAAAAAGGATGGCTTGCCGAAAAAAATTTGGCAGCGCATCAAGTCCAAGATCGACTCGCTGGGGGACAAACCAACTATGGAGGGCGAAAGAGAGGAACGAAAAGGTGAAGCAAAGCGGTAAGGTCGCTTTTGTCTTTCCGGGTCAAGGTTCCCAGTATGTGGGGATGGGGAAGGAACTCTACGGGCAATTTGCGGTCGCCAAACGGGTGTTCACCGAAGCCGATGAAGCCTTGGGGTACTCGCTCAGTGATCTCTGTTTTAGCGGTCCTGACTCCGATCTCAAGCTCACCGAGAATACTCAACCCGCTATCCTGACGGTCTCAGTGGCCGCTCTGCGTGTTTTAGAGTCAGAATCATCGCTAAGGCCCGATTTGGTCGCCGGTCATAGTCTCGGAGAATACAGTGCATTGGTGTGTGTGGGCGCTCTTTGCTTTCAAGACGCAGTGAGAGTCGTGCGCGATCGGGGTAGGCTCATGCAAACGGCAGTGCCCCCTGGCGAGGGCGCTATGGCCGTGATCTTAGGATTGGACGTGGAAGCTGTTCGATCTCTCTGTGATGAAGTCAGGAACGGCGACGTTGTAGCACCGGCCAATTATAACGGAGGTGGACAAATCGTGATTGCCGGTTCTAAGGCGGCAGTTGCTCGTGCTATGTCGCTCGCCAAGGAGCGTGGCGCAAAACGGGCTTTGAATCTACCCGTCAGCGCCCCGTTTCACTGCCAGCTTATGCAGCGAGCCGCCGACGGATTAGAAAAGGTTTTAGATGATATCGACGTCCGCCCTTTTTCCATCGGCGTGATCACAAACGTCGAGGCGGACGTCAACCTGGACCCCAGCCGTGTGAAGTCTCTCTTGCTAGAACAAGCCATGCAGCCGGTCCGATGGGAAGAATCGGTTCGCACGCTCGAACGGCTCGGTTGCGTTCACATATGGGAGATCGGACCGGGGAAGGTGCTCAAGGGGTTGATCAACCGTATTAGTCCGACATTGAGAACAGAAAATTTTGAGACTCCGCGAGATCTCGCCAATCTCTCCGTAGAGCAGCTTTGATGAGTTTAGAGGGTCAAATCGGATTAGTAACGGGCGGGAGCCGGGGAATTGGTCGGGCCATTGTTTTAGCGCTAGGTCGCCTGGGAGCGTATGTGATCATCAACTATCGCGGCAATCATGGAGCAGCCACTGAGACCTTGCAAGAACTGGTCAAAAGGGGTGGCCGCGGCGAGCTCGGGCAGTTTGATATTTCAAACGAAGGTCAGATAGAAGAGGCGGTCAAGAAAATCGTTGACCAGCATAAAAAAATTGATATTCTGGTCAACAACGCTGGCGTAACCTCTGATAATCTGTTGATCCGAACGAAGTCAGAGGATTGGGACCAGGTTGTCGGGACCAACCTCAAGGGCACGATCTTTTGCACCAAAGCTGTGTCCCGAGTGATGATCCGCCAACGATATGGCAGGATCATTAATCTGTCATCGGTGGTAGGCCAGATGGGTAATGCGGGACAGTCACTTTATGCCTCGACTAAATCAGGCATTATTGGATTCACCAAAGCCATTGCAAGGGAACTTGCCTCAAGGGGCATTACGGTGAACGCGGTCGCCCCAGGTTTTGTCGAAACCGAAATGACGGGGCAATTATCCGCCAAGTTGCAAGAGGAATGCTTGCGTTCTATACCATTGGGCCGCTTCGGTAACTGCGACGAGGTCGCGGAATTGGTGGTTTTTCTTGCAGGGGCTGGAGCTGGATATATTACCGGACAAGTGCTTAATGTTAATGGCGGACTTTACATGTGAGGAAACCGTAGGTAGGAGGTGAGAAAAAGATGGCAGCATCTGTTCAGGCTAGGGTGAAGGAAATCGTCTGCGAGCAACTTGGGGTGAGTGAGGAGGAAGTAACTCCTGAAGCCTCCTTTATCGAAGACCTGGGAGCCGATTCTCTGGATATCGTGGAGTTGGTGATGGCATTGGAGGAGGAGTACGAGATGGAGATATCCGACGAGGACGCGGAAAAAATCAAAACTGTCCAGGACGTAATCACCTACATCGATAGCCACCGTTAGTTTCTCCAGGTTGCAGCAAGGCATGAAACTGGCTCGGTGGTGGCTCAAAGCAATCACCGCAAATCGAACTGGAGATCGCAGGCGTCGTGGTGTTGAAACAATCCGGTTCCTGCGATTTTCTTTATTTCAAAACTAATCGAGTAAAACGAGAGCGACTCTGGATCGAGAGCGCACTCTAATGATGATCGCCATCGGTAGTGACCACGGCGGAGTGGAGCTTAAGGACTATTTGATCGGCTTTCTCCGTTCCAAAGACGTGGACGTGCGGGACTGCGGAACCCACGGGCGCGAATCCGTCGACTATCCAGATTTTAGCCGCGAAGTCTCTGTGCGCGTTGCCCAAGGAGAGGCCGAGCGAGGAATCCTGATCTGTACGAGCGGAATCGGCATGTCTATTGCCGCCAATAAATTCCCCGGGGTTCGTGCCGCTTTGGTGGTGGATCTCGATGGCGCGAGAACGAGCCGCGAACACAATGATGCCAACATCCTTGTTCTGAGTGGGGCGAAAACGGAGAAACCAATAGCAGAAAAGATAGTAGAAACGTGGCTCCGAACGTCCTTCGCCGGCGGAAGGCACCAACGGCGTGTGAAAAAAATCACGCAGATCGAGCAAGACTTGGGTATCCATATCAGTAACGATCAGATCAAGAAATAACGGTACAAAGGAAACATGAGTATGTCCTTTCTGAAGCAAGTTGATCCCGAAGTTTTTTCGGCCATTCAAAAAGAAACCGAGAGGCTTGAGCAAAACCTGGAACTGATCGCCTCGGAAAACGTCGTGAGTGAAGCGGTGTTGGAAGCCCAGGGCTGCGTCATGACCAACAAATACGCCGAAGGCTATCCGGGAAAAAGGTATTATGGTGGCTGTCAGTTCGTCGACGAGGTTGAATCGTTGGCGATTGCGCGCGCCAAAGAGCTATTCGGCGCGGATCACGCTAACGTCCAGCCCCATTCCGGTACACAGGCGAACATGACCGTATATCTGTCCGCACTCAAACCAGGAGATAGCTATCTTGGCATGAACCTGGCTCATGGAGGGCATCTATCGATGGGTAGCCCGGTGAATTTCTCCGGAATGCTTTATCGTGTCATCCCTTATGGTGTTTCCGAGAACTCTGAGACTATAGACTATGACGAACTCGAGCGGTTGGCAAAGGAGCACAAACCGAAGTTGATTGTGGCCGGTGCCAGCGCCTATCCGCGAATTATCGACTATGCAAAATTTCGCAAAATCGCGGATGAGGTGGGAGCTCTGCTCATGGTGGATATGGCGCATATCGCGGGGTTAGTGGCGGCGGGCTTGCATCCGAGCCCGGTGCCCTGCGCGGACTTTGTTACTACAACGACTCATAAGACACTGAGAGGGCCCCGGGGTGGAATGGTCCTGTGCCGGGCAGAGCATGCCAAGACCGTCGATAGCAAGGTGTTTCCGGGGATGCAAGGCGGACCGCTCATGCACGTGATCGCCGCGAAAGCGGTGGCACTGAGAGAGGCATTGAGCTCTGAATTCAAGCTATACCAGCAGCAGATCGTAAAAAATGCCCAGGCATTGTCGAAAGCCTTGATGGCGCAGGGCTTCCGGTTGACCTCGGGCGGAACAGACAATCACTTGATGCTGGTGGACCTGCGAAAATCCGAGTTGACCGGCAAGGTTGCGCAAGAAACGCTGGATAAGGCGCGCATCACAGTCAATAAGAATGCGGTCCCTTTCGATACGCGCTCTCCGTTCGTCACCAGCGGCATTCGAATTGGCACGCCGGCGGTGACGACTCGGGGCATGAAAGAGAAAGAGATGGAGCAAATTGCCGGTTTCATCGTCCGTGCGCTCAATCACGTCGCTGATGAAGCGGCGCTCCAAACCATTGCCAACGAAGTCGCGGAGCTGTGTAAGAAATTTCCGGTCTATCCAAAACGGCTTTCACGCCGGTAAGCAAGCCGTTGTGTTGGTCGCCGGCGTCCACCCAAGATTGGCATGATTGCCCACGGTTTTTTCCTGACTTTCGGCCAACGATGAATCCACACATTAGGTGCTCCGCATGAAGTGTCCCTTCTGCCATGAGACGGATAACCGCGTTATCGATTCGCGCTTGAGCAAAGACAGCAATATGATCAGGCGTCGGCGAGAGTGCTCCCATTGCAATCGGCGGTTTACTACTTATGAGCGGGTAGAGGAAATGATGCCGCTGGTGGTCAAGAAAGACGGTCGGCGAGAAAGCTATGACCGGATTAAAATCATTAACGGGCTGAAGCGAGCCTGCGAAAAGCGTCCGGTGAGTATCAACACTATTGAAACCATTGCCGATCGCATCGAACGAGATCTTCAAGAGCGGGGAGAAAAGGAAATTCCTAGTTCTGCCATCGGCGAAACTCTCATGCGGGAGCTTCATGATACGGATCAGGTGGCCTACGTTCGCTTCGCCTCAGTATACCGCTCTTTCAAAGATATTAATGAATTCATGGTTGAGTTGGAGGAACTGATTAAAGAGCGGAAAAACGTGCCGGCAACGAACTCAATCCGGCCGAGGAGGGGATAGTTACTTTGTCCGACCGGTCTTCGACGGACTTGGACAAACGATACTTGCGCATGGCTTGTCGTCTCGCTCGAAAAGCCGCAGGGCGGACGAGTCCTAATCCAATGGTCGGCGCAGTGCTGGTGCGAGGCGAAAAAGTCATTGCCAGCGGTTTTCACAGAATGGCCGGGGAAGACCATGCAGAAATCGTCGCTCTCAAGCGCGCGGGGACGAAAGCCAGGGGAGCCACTCTCTACATCAACCTGGAACCCTGCAGCCATTATGGGCGCACACCGCCCTGTTCCGACGCACTGATAAACGCTGGCATCAAAACAGTCGTTGTCGGCATGAAAGACCCAAATCCGCTGGTTGCGGGCAGGGGATTTCGTCAGCTCAGGCGGGCAGGCATCGAAGTCCGGGTCGGGCTTCTGGAACAGGAATGTCGGACCCTCAATGAGGCATTTGCAAAGTATATTACTCGAGGGATACCCTTCGTAACGCTCAAGCTGGCAGCCTCTCTGGACGGGAAAATCGCTGCGGTGACAGGTGACGCGCGCTGGATCACTAGCGAGGATTCCCGTCGCACGGTTCATCAGCTGCGGAATCAGGTGGATGCTGTGGTTACTGGAGTGGGAACGGTCATAGCCGACGATCCGCAGTTAACCTGCAGAATTCCGAACGGTCGAAATCCGTGGCGAGTGATTCTGGATTCCCGTTTGCGCATTCCTCTTTCCGCCAAGCTTTTGCGTCAACGCGATCCGGAAAAGAACATTATCGTAACAGGCGATCGGTCGTCGCAAACAAAAATCCGCGCGCTTGAATCTTTGGGGGCGCGGGTTTGGCGGGTAAAACTCCGGCATGGAAGAATTTCCTGGACCAGAATCTTAAGGCCACTCGCGGCGGAGGGGGCGCTTAGCGTAATGATCGAGGGGGGTGCGACGACTGCGGCTTGGGCGTTGCAAGAAAAAGTAGTGGATAAAATCTTGTTTTTCTTCGCGCCGATGATTTTAGGAGGCGACGGTCGGGTGATGATTGATGCTCTTGGAGTCAAACGTATCCGACAAGCCATTCGCATTCAGGATATGCAAGTCCGAAAGTCTGGGCCTGATACCCTCGTTTCCGGATATGTTTGAAACGGGTGGAATCTAGGCTTTCTGGTAGAAGCCCCCGGATCGGATCAATTTTCGCGATATGTTTACAGGTTTAATAGAAGACGTGGGAAAAATTTGGTCGCTCCGGCTCGCTAAAAGGTCGGCGGTTTTGGTCGTCGAGACAAGCCTTCCCGTGCGTCCGATGGAACTTGGGGCCAGCATCGCTATCAATGGAGCTTGTTTGACGGTCGTGAAAAAGAGCACGAGAACTTTTACGGTGGATGTCTCCCCTGAAACCCTCAGTCGTACGAGTCTCGCGATACTCGGCAGTGGCAGCTTAGTTAATCTGGAGCGACCGTTGCGCCTCCAGGACCGCTTAGGAGGGCATTTGGTTACGGGTCATATAGACGGCGTTGCGGTGGTTGAGGCCATAACAACACGAGGCGAGTTTACCTTTTTCAAATTTCGTGTCCCTGCGCAGTTGGGAACTCTGCTGGTATCCAAGGGGTCCGTAGCTGTGGATGGCATTAGCTTGACCGTCAATGAATGTAGCCGTCGACGCTTCTCGGTGGCGATTATACCGTTCACTCTCGCACACACTAATTTGCGCGCCCTGAGGGTTGGTGATAAAGTCAATCTCGAGACTGACCTCATCGGGAAATACGTGCAAAAATTTGTTAAGGCTCAGAATTAGTTTCAATTTTCAGCCATTTCTCACCCGGGTTCTAGACGATGCCAATCGCAACTCCTGAAGAAGGTATTAAGGAACAGCGCGAGGGCCGGATGGTCATCCTCGTGAACGAGGAGAGGTCCGACAGCGACGGGTTCTTTTGTATCCCCGCGGAAAAAGTGACAGCCGAAATCATTAATCAAATGCTGCACCAGGGTCGTGGAGTTATCTACGTGACATTGACCGATGAAAGGATTCGGGAATTAGGTATCCCCATGGTCGCGGAGGAAAACAGCGGTTTGGCCGGCCTCCTGTGCGGCGCGTCTTTTTCGGTGAGATTGGAAGGCGTGCATGGCGTCTCCGCCCAGGGTCGAGCTCACACGATTCAAGCAGCGATCGCCGACCAAACCAAGCATGAAGACCTGGTTATTCCCGGTCATGTGCAGCCCCTCCAGGCGCGTAGTGGCGGGGTGCTGGCGCGTTCGGGCCGGACCGATGCCTCAGTAGATTTGGCCCGACTCGCGGGGTTCAAGCCTGCCGGCGTGATCTGTCAAATTCTCGAAGACGACGGTTCCCTTGCTTTGCTACCTTACTTAGAACAGTTGGCCGAGCGGCAAGCCGTCAAAATTGTCTCCGTCACTGGGTTGATAGCCCATCGGTTGCGGAACGAGAGCCTGGTTAAACGTGTTGCTGAGGAAGTCTTTCCGACTATCCACGGCGGGGTGTATAAAGCGATCGTCTATCGCAACGAAGTGGACGGCTCTGAACATATGGCCCTTGTGAAAGGCGACATCGGAAATGCGGCAGGCGTGTTGGTGCGATTGCATTCAGAGTGTCTTACGGGCGATGTCTTTGGTTCGGAACGTTGCGATTGTGGTGATCAGATACGGCAGTCTCTAAAACTTATCGACCAACAAGGTAAGGGCGTGCTGGTTTATATGCATCAGGAGGGACGGGGTATCGGTCTTACCAACAAGATCAAAGCCTATGCCTTGCAAGATAAGGGATTGGATACCGTCGAAGCAAACCTCGAATTAGGATTTGAGGAGGACCTCCGCGACTACGGCATCGGCGCGCAAATGTTGCGGGATCTCGGCGTCCAAAGCATTCGTTTATTGACCAATAATCCGCGCAAGATCATGGGCCTCGAAGGTTACGGACTGAAAGTGGAGGAACGGGTGCCGCTGGAAATTGCGCCCCGCGACACCAATATTCACTATCTTCGGACAAAACAGAGTAAGCTCGGCCATATTTTTTCCAACCTCGAATCCAAGCCGGCCAAACAGTAAGCCGCCGTTAGTCTTGCAGACTCATGACGAAGATCGTTGAAGGGAAACTCGATGCACGGGGGATAAAAATCGGTATCATCGTAAGCCGGTTCAATAATTTCATCACGGACAAGTTACTCGACGGAGCATTGGACGCACTCAAGAGCCATGGTGGTGAGGAAGAGGACATTACCGTTATCCGCGTCCCCGGTGCGTTCGAGATACCTTTGCTGGCCGAGAGGATGGCGGCGAGCGGAAAATATGATGCGCTGGTTTGCTTGGGTGCGGTGATCCGTGGGGACACGCCGCATTTCGAATATGTATCCGATGCGGTGACGCGAGGAATCGGGGAAGCGATCGCAAGACATCGGATTCCCATTGGCTTCGGAGTCCTAACGACGAATAATGTCGAGCAAGCAATGGAACGCTCCGGTTTAAAGGATGCAAATAAGGGGTATGAGGCGGCCCTGACAGCCGTTGAGATGATCAATGTCATTCGTCGGCTCGCCGAGTAAGGAAGCATTCGGCATCGGGGTCGCCCAATTTCAAGAAATTTCAGATCAAGAATCAAAGATCCAACGGAAGCATTGTTTCATCATGGGAACCAGGCGTAAGGGTCGGGAACTCGCCCTTCAGGCTTTATATCAGATCGAGATAACCGGTGACGCTTCGATTGCCGCGGTGGAGCTATTTCTCAGCCACTTCGAGGGCAGCGCAGAAGCAAAGGAGTTTGCCCGCCGTTTGGTGTCGGGAGTGGTCAGTCAGCGGGCAGAAATCGACCGGCTTATTCAGCAATGCACAGATCACTGGAAGCTGATGCGCATGGCTAAGGTTGACCTTGTGATTCTACGCATGGCGAGCTATGAACTCGTCTTCTGTCCGGACATTCCATTGAACGTTAGTTTGGATGAAGCTATCGAGATCGGCAAACGCTTTGGCACGGACGACTCCGCAAACTTTATCAACGGTGTGTTGGATCAAGTGGCTCACTCTAGCGGCGCCAAATTACAATAACTCTTAAAACATGGAAGATCGGTATCAGGCCAAGGTCATAGAAGAGAAGTGGCAGCGAACTTGGGAGGACAACAAAACATTCCAAGTTACAGAGGATGCGGGAAAACCCAAGTACTATGTGCTTGAGATGTTCCCCTATCCCTCCGGACGCATCCACATGGGCCACGTGCGTAACTATTCCATCGGTGATGTGGTGGCCCGTTATAGGCGGATGCGCGGTTACAACGTGCTTCACCCGATGGGTTGGGATTCCTTTGGACTTCCGGCGGAGAATGCGGCCATCGAAAGGGGGGTCCATCCTAAAGCATGGACCGAGGAAAATATCGTCTACATGAAGACCCAGTTGATGCGCATGGGCCTTTCCTACGATTGGGAGCGCGAAATTGCAACGTATAAGGCGGACTATTACGTATGGAATCAATGGATTTTCCTTCAGTTTTACAAAAAAGGCCTGGCCTACAAAAAAGCCTCTTCGGTCAACTGGTGCCCGTCCTGTGAGACTGTTTTAGCGAATGAGCAAGTCATCGATGGCGCCTGTTGGCGGTGCGATTCAGCCGTCATCCAGAAGGAGTTGGAACAGTGGTTTTTTCGTATCACGGACTACGCTGAAGAACTGCTCCGTGATCTGGAACGACTTAGGGGGTGGCCTGATAAAGTTCTCACCATGCAGCGCAATTGGATTGGCAAATCCATCGGCGCCGAGATCTTGTTTCCATTGGTCGGTCGTGAAGGAGCGCTGAGTGTTTTTACCACTCGCCAAGATACGGTTTATGGAGCGACCTTCGTTTCACTTGCCGTCGAGCACCCACGCGCATTGGAGCTTTCCCAAGGCACGGCACAGGAGGAAGCCGTCAGGCATTTTATCGAGCGCACCAAGAACCTGAGTCAAGCCAAGCGAGGAGCAGAGGAGGGGGAGAAGGAGGGCGTTTTTATAGGAGCCTATTGTCGGAACCCGTTTACCGGCGAGACCATTCCAATCTATCTCGCGAATTTTGTTCTCATGGAGTATGGTAGCGGAGCTGTGATGGCAGTGCCGGCCCATGATCAAAGGGACTTTGAGTTTGCCCGAAAGTATGGTCTGCCGGTTCGTGTCGTCATCCAGCCAAAAGATCAAAGAGTTAAGCCAGAGGATCTCACGGAAGCCTATGTCGAAGAGGGAGTGATGGTCGATAGCGGTCCGTTCTCCGGCCTCAACAATGTTGAAGGGCAGGAAAAGATCGCTCTCTATATTGAGGAAAAAGGATGGGGTAAAAAGACAGTTCGTTATCGTTTACGCGACTGGGGGGTCTCCAGGCAACGTTATTGGGGCACCCCGATTCCAATCATATATTGCGATAACTGTGGTGTTGTTCCGGTCCCCGAGGGTGATCTTCCCGTTACATTGCCGAACGATGTGCCATTCACCGGCAAGGGTGGCTCGCCTCTTCAGGAAAGCCCGCTCTTTAGACAGGTTCGATGTCCCAAGTGTGGAGGGACGGCTCGGCGTGAGACCGATACGATGGACACTTTCGTCGATTCCTCGTGGTATTTTCTCCGCTACGCCTCACCCAAGTTTCACTCGGCACCTTTTAATTTCCAAAGCGCAGGTTACTGGATGCCGGTCGATCAATATATCGGCGGAGTCGAGCATGCGGTGTTGCACCTTCTCTATGCTCGTTTTATGACGAAGGCCTTGCGCGATATCGGTTTGGTTCCGGTCGACGAGCCATTCACGAACCTTCTTACTCAAGGGATGGTTTCCAAGGAGACCTACCGCTGTGTAGAGCACAATTGGCTTTTTCCGGGTGAATTAATTGGATCAGAAAAGGAAGGATGGAGGTGCCCGCAATGCAACCGGCCGGTGGAGAAAGGTCGGGTCGAGAAGATGTCAAAGTCCAAGAAGAACATCGTTGATCCCGAAGATTTGATCAACCGATACGGGGCGGACACGGCGCGTCTTTTCACTCTCTTTGCGGCGCCACCTGAAAAAGACCTTGAATGGAGCGATCAAGGTGTTGAGGGGGCCTACCGCTTCCTTACGCGGTTGTGGCGTTTTGTCGGGCAGCATCGGAATCTGATGCGGGGTATAAACTCGAACCTGTCGGAGGACGAACTTCCTCCGGACCTTCGCGAGATTCGACGGGTGATTCACAAGACCATCAAGAAGGTCACCGACGATATCGATACGAGGTTTCACTTCAACACAGCGATCGCGGCGATCATGGAGCTTTTTAATAGCCTTAGCGCCGCCACTCAGGATGAACGCCGGTTGAAAGAAGGCTCCTCTCTCTTCAAGGGAGGGCTGGAGGCGATTATTGTTCTCTTATCTCCGTTTGTGCCTCATATCGCCAATGAGCTTTGGGAGCAGCTGGGGCACGTCGAGCGCTTGGATCAGATTTCATGGCCGATCTACTCTGAAATGGCTTTAGAGGAAGAAAAGCTGCTGATTGTCGTGCAAGTCAACGGCAAGGTACGCGGAAAGATTACCGTTTCCGCTGATGTGGAACAAAGGGAAATTGAGGCGGAGGCGCTGCGGGATCTAAAAGTCAAAAGTTTCCTCGACGGCAAGAAGGTGCAGAAGGTAGTTTACGTACCGCGTCGGCTCGTCAACATAGTAGTGGAGGGTTAACGGATGCGCCGGAAAGGGAGATTCCAATATTTGCTTGTGCTGTGCACCTCTCTTGTGGTTCCGTGCATGCTTGGTTGCGGTTATCAATTCGCGGGACGGAGCGACCTTTTTCCGAAAGACGTCCGCTCTGTCTACGTGGAACCCTTCATTAATCGAACTCGGGACGTTGGTATAGAATATGAGTTAACCTCAGCCCTGCGGCGTGAGTTTTACCGGAGAGGGGAGCTGCAAGTCGTGGATCAGGCTGATCAGGCGGATGCGATCCTAAGTGGGGTTGTGCGAACTTTCGATAGCCTTACTGCATCAGTAAACAATAATAACGAGGTACTGCAGTACGAGGCAACAATGATCGTCGACGTAACGTTTCGCCGCCGAGAGCCAAGTGAAATACTGTGGCGTGGTCAAAATATTCGGCTAACCGAGATTCATGCCGGTGAGCGAGCCGCAGTGGTGACTACATCACCAAAGTTTCAAAACCAAACGCTGAATAGCCTGGATGTGCGTCGCATGACGGACATCCAGCTGACAGAAACAGATAATCGCCAGATGCGAGAGGACCTGATCGACCGATTCTCGCGAGAACTCCATCAGAGATTAATGGAAATGTTTTGATTGGCGACGTGACAGCGTTCTAGAACCTCCGCCTAAGCCGGAAATCTCGTTATTATGAGGTGGCCACAACACGGGTCGCTGACCGCGACAAGCGCGATAGCCAGCGAGCAGCTGTGTTACGTCTGAGTATTCCCTTGCTGACAGCTTTCCCTAAAGCTCGATTGACCGCTCTGATTTGAGCAGAAACAGCATCCGGATTTTTGGCTTCGATTGCCTGCCGTGCTTTCTTGATCAAAGTCCTCAGCTTGGACTTCGATTCCAAGTTTCTTGCGCGTCTCTTTAAGCTCTGACGATGTCTTTTGATAACCGATGGATGAACAGCCAAAGAACTCCTCCTCGAATTAATGCACTTGTTTAACACCTACACTGCTAGGAGTCAATGTGACGAAAAGGCGATGTGACGAAAAGGCGAACCGGAGCGAACGGTCGTGTTGGAATCCTTTTTGCTGTCGTCTGCCGCATTTTTAGCTTATTCATTCGGTCCACTAGGTGTATTACAGGCAACTACTAGCGTCATTGACCGAATTCGGCGGCGGCTTTTACTTGGATTGCGAGTGTCATTGGATCGCGGGGGGCTGATTGGACCGGTAGATTCTCCGCTCTCGTTTGCAGCATTGAATCGTTCCCTCACCCTTCTTTTGGGTGCAGCTTTTCCTTCCTGTGGTGCAAATGGACTGCTCATTATCCTAATTGATCAATCGTCCATACAACCTACATTTGAATAAAGTTGACAAGTTGTGTAATTCGAAGCACTTTTGCTGATGTGAAAGTAGGCATTTCGCTGAGCTGCGCTATTTTTGGCCCTTTGCTTGACTACTCAAATTAGTTATCAACAAGTTACTAACAGTTCTTGTGGGGTTGGATTTTTGCTCGCTTTTGTCGCTCCGGTTCGGCCACTTTTCTCTGTGCTTTTGTGCAAGAGGTAAACTTAGGATGTGCTTCGACCTTCAAGAGCTTACTTCGGTCCTATGATAGTCGACCCGAAGTCTAACGTTGGTTCCACGAGTGGAATTCATTCCCGTAAGGAAAATTTTCTACATGCGCTGTGCGCCCCTGTGGCTTTTGTTCTCCATAAATCCCCTTGCAAGCGAGCCGGAGTTGTGTAATAAAAAATGATCTAGCAAAACGGTTTTCCAGAGATGTGTCGGGAAAGGAGGTGAACTCAGGATGGGAAAGAGAATCGTTTTATTGTCGGGAACAACCCTCTTCGCTTTGATGCTAACCTTTGCAGGGTGCGGTAAGAAGGAGGAGCCAGCTCCCCCACCACCGCCGCCAGCGCCTGCTCCAGCAGCGCCAGCGCCGGCAGAACCGCCAGCACCTAGTGGTGAAATGAAGGCTCCCGCCGATCAGCCTGCGGGCGGAGCGCCAATGGAAAAGAAAGACGAGGGAACTAAAACCAAGTAAAGGTGAACTGACTTTACCGCGGTTTTGAAAACCGAAGAAGGGGAAGGGTATGTATCCTTCCCCTTTTTTGTAATCTTGGTTCGGAGTAGTGGCTTTTGGTGACGGATTCCTACATGACTTTTACGGAGCATCTCGAAGAGCTCCGGTGGTGTTTGCTAAAGTCTCTGGCCGCGATAATCTTGGCTTCCGTACTCTGTTATTTTTTTTCGGATGCGATTTTCAGATTTATGGTGGCCCCGCTCCGACAGAACCTTGGTGCCGGGCAAAGTTTAATCGGGACCGGGGTCACAGAGGCATTTTTCATTGAAATAAAGGTAGCCTTGGCGGGAGGAGTTTTTTTTTCCTGCCCGATTATTTTTTACCAGATCTGGCGCTTTATTAGCCCGGGTCTTTCGGGAAATGAGAAGCGGCTGGTCCTGCCGTTTGTCCTGTGTGCAACCCTATTTTTCACCGGCGGAGCCCTTTTTTGCTACCATGTCGTTCTTCCGGTTGCGTTCCAGTATTTCATTGAACAATACGGGACCATTGATGTAACGCCGGCCATCCGCATCGGCGAATATTTCACATTTTTTTTTCGTATGATCTTGGCGTTTGGGGTCACGTTTGAATTGCCGGTTTTCACTTTTTTCCTGGTTCGGCTGGGGATCTGGGACTATCGTTTCATGCTCAGGTCATTTCGCTATGCAATCGTTGCGATATTTATAATTGCAGCTGTCTTGACGCCGACCCCTGATGTCATCAATCAAAGCTTATTGGCATTACCGATGCTCTTACTCTACGTGATTAGTATCGGAGTTGCTTACGTTTGGCGCAGATAAAATCTCTGAATGCATATCAATTGACAAGGGGTGATTAAAGACATGATCTTACTGGTCATCGCAATTAGCTGTTTTTCTTTGTTATTTGCCGTTTACCTTGCCCGTTACGTCGTTCAACGCGAAATGGGCACTGAGAAGATGCAGGAAATCTCCAACGCTATCAAAGAGGGCGCTGAAGCATTCCTCTCACGGCAAAATCGGACAATCGTCACGTTGTCTGCGTTTCTGGCTGTGTTGATATTTGTTCTATACGCATACGTTCGTACGCCCAATCCGGCTGATCCGGTGCCTCCGGTAGAGCTGGCGTTTTGGACAACGGCATCTTTTGTTCTCGGAGCGCTCTGTTCGGTAACGGCAGGATACATAGGAATGTGGGTTTCGATTCGCGCCAACATTCGCACTGCGGCAGCCGTGCGCTCGAGCCTTAACGAGGCCTTGCGGATCGCACTGCGGGGCGGAGCGGTTTCCGGCTTATTTGTGGTTGCCATGAGCCTTTTGGGTGTCGGCGGCCTCTATGCGTTGCTGAATGCGCTGGGCCACGATCCCCAGAAAATCCCATTCACCATCGTCGGCTATGGCTTTGGAGCGTCGTTCGTCGCCCTCTTCGCCCAACTTGGCGGCGGTATCTATACCAAAGCAGCGGATGTAGGGGCCGACTTGGTTGGCAAAGTTGAAGCGGGAATCCCGGAAGACGATCCACGTAACCCCGCCGTGATCGCCGACTTGGTAGGCGACAACGTAGGCGACTGCGCCGGCCGCGGTGCCGATTTGTTCGAATCAACGGCAGCGGAGAACATTGGTGCGATGATCCTCGGAGTCGGGTTGTATCCGTATTTCGGGCTCAAGGGAATATTGTTTCCTTTGGTCGCCCGCGCTTTTGGCCTAATCGCCTCGATCATCGGTGTCGTTATTGTGAAGACGGAAGAAAAGGGAGATCCAATGGCCGCACTGAATCGCGGCTATTATGTGACTAGCGCGCTAGCCATTGTTGGGTTTTTCATTGCGACGAAGTGGCTCTTAGCCATCGATCCTGCAACCCATCCCGGCGCCGAGTCCGCCTGGTTCTATTTTTTCCTCTGCGGTGTCATTGGTATCGCCATGGCTCAAGCTTTCGTTTACATCACACAGTATTATACGGAGTATAAATATCGCCCGGTCAAAACGATTGCGGAAGCATCCCAAACTGGTCCCGCCACCAATATCATTGCTGGCGTGGCCGTCGGACTGGAGTGCACGGCCATCCCGGTCGTCGTGATCTCCGCGGCCATCATCGCTTCCTACTACCTGGGCAATATGAGCGGTGTTCAGCACGCCGGTCTTTTTGGCACCGCCGTCGCCACCATGGGAATGCTCGGTACGGCGGCTTACATCTTGGCAATGGACACCTTCGGTCCGATCACGGACAACGCCGGGGGGATCATCGAGATGAGCGGCCAGCCCGAGGAGGTTCGTCAGAAAACCGATCGGCTCGACGCGGTGGGCAATACCACAAAAGCACTAACTAAAGGTTATGCCATTGGTTCGGCGGCTCTCGCTGCTTTCCTCCTCTTCTCGGCTTACCTCGATGAAGTGGCGCACTACGGCAGCAAGTTGGAGTCGGTCAACATCGCCAAGCCGGAGGTCTTTGTCGGCGGGCTTTTAGGAGCGATGTTGGTTTTTCTCTTTTCCGCTCTGGCGATCCGCGCGGTGGGCAAAGCGGCTTACTACGTGATCAATGAAGTCAGAAGGCAGTTCAAGGAGAATCCCAACATCTTGAAAGGAACCGCCAAGCCGGATTACGCTCGTTGCGTCGATATCGTTACCGTCGGCGCGCTGAAGGAGATGGTGCTTCCCGGCTTGATCGCGGTCGGAATGCCGGTGGCGGTAGGTGTCGTCTTCCGTCTTTTCGGAATGGGCGCGGAAGTCGTGGCGGCGTTTTTGATGGTCGGTACCATCGCCGGAATTCTGATGGCTACCTTTTTGAACAATAGCGGTGGAGCATGGGATAACGCCAAGAAGTTTATCGAGACCGGAGCTTACGGCGGCAAAGGGTCTGAGACGCACAAGGCGGCGGTGGTTGGCGATACCGTTGGAGATCCTTTTAAGGATACAGCGGGTCCAAGCCTTCATGTGCTCATCAAATTGCTCAGCACAATCACTTTGGTCTTGGCGCCTTTGTTTGTCTAGCCGAATTGTATTTGGAAGAAGGCCTCTCCCAATGAGAGGTCTTCGTGCTTTGATGATCTGCTCACGCCTGCTCAATGGGAAATCTTCAATGGCGTCGCAGTTCTTTTGGCCTCGCCGGGGCTTTGCCAAGATGCTAAGTTCGAGCCCGGATGGTGGAATTGGTAGACACACGGGACTTAAAATCCCGAGGACCCGGAAGGGTCCGTGCCGGTTCGAGTCCGGCTCCGGGCACCAAAATCAATGATTTAGCGCCCGTTTCGTTCAGGAGTTTAAGACCGGTGTGTGCCTCAATTGTGCCCATTCTGTTTCTGTGCCCAACCCCTCCCTCTAACTTTGGATTTCTGTTCTTAGCGGTAGGACATTCTTGGTTTTGGGCATGCTGCGAAAGTCAGGTGAGCCGCTTCACTCAGATCATCCTCGCTGACGATGTTGTAGCGGTCAAAAACGCCTCGCGTCTGTGGCCTGATACCATCATTGATATAAGCCAGCGCGAACATGTTTCTAAACC
>WNFO01000495.1_pt1 | contig 28477 bp, 30 predicted proteins | sample 5400251 | NCBI WGS metagenome assembly WNFO01 (sample SAMN13153354, study PRJNA577476) | soil metagenome | isolation source: 100 cm saprolite under Madrone tree | place: USA:California | collected 2016-06-14
GTCACAGACGCTCGCGCGGACCGGCCAGGGCATCGTGGGCGAGGCTCCCTAACAAAGCGCAGCCGATGCCCGCGCCGACGCCCGCCAGGACGTAGCCGGCGCTGCCCAGCACGCCGTCAATCAGCATCAGCCAGCCGCCCAGGCCGAGGACCAGCGCCACCAGCGCCCAGACCAGCCGCGTCGGCACGCTGAAGGCCTAGCCGCCGGTGCCAGTGCCAGTACGCACTCCGGCGCCTGCCATGCCGATCTGAATCATCTGCGCGAGGATCGAGCCGTCGGGCTGACGCGTTCCCGTGATGGTCACGGTCTGGTTGTCCTGCAGGTCGGATGTCGTGCCCAGCGCCTGCTTCGAGATGGTCACGGTGGGGCCGAAGGTCACCTTCACGTCACAGCTGGTGCTGGTGACAGTCATCGACGTGCTGTTGAGATTGGTCACAGTTCCGCGGGCGAGGCTCTGGCCGCCGGCAGCCGGCGTGGCCCCGGGTGATGGGCAGGCCGCGGCCAATCCACGTCCAGCTCCGGTGAAGTTGCTGGATCCGTTTGAGGCACCCGTGCGCGTAGAGGCGGCAGTAGAGCTCGCGCTCACGTTGTTCTGCCCGACCTTGTAGCCGCCGTAGAACCCGCCCAGAACGCCGATAAGAACGGCCAGGGCAATCACATACGTCTTCATCAATTCGCTCCTCTACTCGTGTCTCAAAGCTTCAATCGGGTGCAGGCGGGCGGCGCGATTGGCGGGATAGATGCCGAAGAACAAGCCGATGCCGACGGAGACCCCGAAGGCGAGCAGCACCGACGGAATCGACACCACCGGCGGCGGAAATGTCGAGCTCGCGATCGCGGGGATGTGCGGTGCCTCGACCGCAAGCGCGGCGCCGAGTGCGATACCGAGCGCGCCGCCGAGCCCGCTCAGGAACATCGCCTCGATGAGGAACTGCATGAGCACGTCACGCCACCGCGCGCCGATCGCTTTGCGGATTCCGATCTCGCGGGTCCGCTCTGTGACGGTGACCAGCATGATGTTCATGATTCCGATCCCGCCTACGACCAGGGAAATGCCGGCGATCGCCCCAAGCACGAGGGTGAGCGCCGTCGCGATGGAGTTGGCCTGGGTGAGGATGTCCTGCTGGCTCTGCAGCTGAAAGTCAGCGAGAGATGGATCGGAGATCTGGTGGCGCTGCAAGAGGATGGTCGTGATCTCGGTTTCGGCCTGGCTGACCGTTCCCGCCGATGAGGCCGAGGCGACGATCTGGCTGATGCCCTTGCCGCGCCCGCCGCTCAAGTACGCCCAGACAGCGGTGATCGGCGCGACGACGACGTTGTCCTGAGATCCGAATCCGCTGCCGCCTTTGGTCGCGAAGACGCCGATGACCCGGAAGCTCTGGCGATTGATCTTGATCGTCTGGCCGATCGGGTCGTTGGCACCGAAGAGGTTCTGGACCACGGTCTGACCGAGGACGACGACGCGATGCTGCGCGGTCACATCGTCTTGTGTGAAGAAAGAACCTTCGGCGATCTGATAGTCACGTACCTGCGGGAAATCGACCGTGGTGCCGGTGGTCGGCGCGAAGTAGTTCTGGTTCTGGTACGTGATCTGTCCACCGCTATTCGCAATCGGAATCGCGGCCACGACATCCTGGTCCTGCTGGCGGTTGTTGATGGCGTCGACGTCAGCCATCGTCAGCGACTGGCTGGTGCCGAAGCCCTGCGAGACCCCGCCAGCGCCTTTGGCATTGGCCGGGTAAACGAAGATGACGTTTGCGCCCAGCCCCTGGATCTGATTGTTGATCTGGACGCTGGCGCCGTTGCCGACCGCGACCAGAAGAATCACAGCGGCGACGCCGATGAGGATCCCGAGCATCGTCAGCGAGCTGCGCAAGCGATTCGCAAGCAAGCCGGCGAATGCGACTCGAAGCGCCTCGAAGATGTTCATGCAGCGCGCCGCTCATCGCGGACGATCAATCCGTCGCGCAGCTCCACCGTTCGCTTCGCGAACGCGGCGATATCGCGTTCGTGGGTGATCAGGACGATCGTGCGGGCGTGCTGTTCGTTCAACTCCACCAGCAACTTCATGATCTCGACGCTCGACCCGCTGTCGAGGTTGCCGGTGGGCTCGTCGGCGAGCAGGATCGCCGGGTCGGTGACGAGCGCGCGGGCGATCGCGGCACGCTGCTGCTGGCCGCCCGAGAGCTCGGTAGGCTGGTGGTCTGCGCGGTTGGCAAGACCGACCGCGTCCAGTGCTTCGAGCGCACGCGGACGGCGGTTAGGCGCGCCCGCGTAGATCAGCGGCATCTCGACGTTGTGCAGCGCGGTCGTACGCGGGATGAGGTTGAAGCTCTGGAAGACAAAACCGATCTTGCGGTTGCGGATGATCGCAAGCTGGTCGTCGTCGAGCCTGGCGACGTCGGTCCCGTCGAGGAAGTAGCGTCCGCTGGTCGGCACGTCCAGGCAGCCGACGATGTTCATCAGTGTCGATTTGCCAGAGCCGCTGGCGCCCATGATCGCGACGAAGTCGCCGCTTTCGATATGCAGGTCAATTCCGCGGAGCGCCTGGACCTCGACCCTGCCCATGCGGTAGGTCTTGGTGACGGCCTCCAGCCTGATCATCCGCCGCCGCCGATGCGGACCCCGCCGCCATTGAAACGATTCGTGCCTCCGCTGCCGGAGACTCTCAATGTCGGAATCACGACCTCGGCCCCTTCACTGAGGCCGCCCGTGATCTCGGTGAACTGGTCGCCGACGACGCCGGTCTGGATCGCGGTCTGGACCTCTTTGCCGCCGACATAGACGTTGACATAGGCCTGGCCGGCGAGCCTTGTGATCGCCAGGTTGGGCACGACGACTGCGTTCGTCGCCTTGCTCACGGTCACGGTGGCGTTGGAGGTCATGCCTTGCTTGAGCGCGGCGTTGGTCTGGTTCAAAGCTACGGTGGCGTAGTAGTTGACGACCCCGCTCTGCACGATCGCCGCGCTTGCCACGGCGACGACGTGCCCGCTGATGGTGAGGCTGGGGACGGCGTCGAAGGTGACCTGCGTGTCCTGGTTGACTGCGAGCTTGGAGGCGTCGGACTCGGCGAAGGGGATCACGACCTCCAGGCCGCTGATGTTGCCGATGACCATGAATGCGCTCGACGCGCCGCTGGTCGGCAGCGGGGCTTGCGAGCCCGGGGCCTCGGATGTCGTGCCGGAACCGGTGATCGCGGTCTCTCCGACGACACCGTTGATGCTGTTGACCACCCCGTCCATCGGAGCGACGAGGGTGGTGTTGGTCACGTTCTGCTGTGCCGTTTGGACCGCGACCTGGGCGCTGGCCATCGAGGCCTGGGCGGAGAGGATCTGATTCGGCTTGGCCTCCGTCTGCGTGTTGAGGGTGTCCTGAGCGCTTGTGACCGAGGCAGCGGCCGCGTTGATGCTGCGCTGGCCGCTCGTCTTGTCGGTTTGCTGCTTGACGGTGTCGAGGTTGAGCTTGGCCTGGTCGGCGTTGACCTGGGTCGCGAACCCGTTGACGGCCAACTGGTCCGAGTTGACCTTGGTTTGGTCGCTGGACACCGCTGAGAAGTCCGCCACGCACAGGCCTGAATATGGGTAGGTCTGAGTGTTGCAGCCGTCGGCCTGGAACTGGTTGATGGCTGTCTGGAGCGTCGCCTGGTCGCTGGTCAGGGTCTGTTTGGCCGCCTGATATGCGGAGTTGAAGGTTAGTGCCTGCTGGTCAGCGGTCAGCTGGTTCTGGTCCGAGGTGACCTGGTTCGCATCCTGCGTGTTGGTCAGGTTCACCTGCGCGACGGTGTCGTTGTATTGCTGCTGCGCGTTGGCCAGGTTGTTGCGAAGCTGGGTGATCTGAGCTTGCGTCAGCGGCGTTTCCGCCGACTGCAGGTTGGCCTGGGCCAGGGCGAGGTTGGCCTGTGAGCTCGCGAGCGCGTTTTGGTAATTGGTCGGATCGATCCTGGCGAGCACCTGCCCGGCGGCGACGTGATCGCCAACTCTGACGTCGATCTCGGTCAGCGAGCCGCTGACTTTGAAGCTCACGTTGGCCTGTTGCATCGGCACCAGGTTGCCGGTGCCGGTGACGCTGGAAGTTACCGTTCGCCGGCCGACCGTATAGAGATTGAGAGTGGTGCCCGCGTTCTTCGTGCCCACGAAAACGTCGCGATAAATCAGGCCTCCGAGCACCAGCGCAATCGCCGCGAGCGCTGCCACCACCAGCCTTGTGTTCTTCAACAACCGACTCTCACCTCCATTGCTTTTGACATCACCAGTCGGGGTCTCCGAAGGACCATCCGGTTTCGGATCCGAAGCGAGTGACCGCGGCGAGTCCCAGGCCGGCGATCGCAACCGCCGCCAGCGCCACCGCGCCGAGGTAGGGGATGACTGCGAGGTCGAAAACGAGCAGGGCGCCGGCGACCGCCGCGACGAGCGGGTGCGCCGGTCCCAGATGGAGGCGCCGCTGCAACAGGCGGCCAAGCGCCAGCGCTATGCACGCGATCCCGAAAAGCGCGACCGCAACCGCGATCAGGATCACAAACGGGATGACCGCCAGGAAGATCAAGGTGAACCTCAGCAAGGCGACGGCCCCGATGGCGAGCAAAAACGCGGCGATGCCCGCGGCGAGCGCGATCTCGATTCCATGCCGGCCTTCCAGCCGCTGGACCGCGACTCGCGCCCGGTTGGGAAACAGAAGCAGCACGGCCAAGGCGAGGAGCACGAGGCCGGCTCCATTGCTGAGAAAGGCGCGAAGCGCTTGCAAAGGGCTCATCGTGCCGAGCCGGCCGAACGGCGATCCGAAGCTGACCTTCTCGGGAAACCTGTTCTTGATGAATCGCCCGGAATCCGGACTCTGCCGCGGGACGAAGTTGACCCCTTGGGAGGGGCCGATCAAGAAAGTCGCGTAAGGCCCAAGCGTCGGGCCGTAGAGCGCGGTGTCGGCTATCGCCAGAAGCACGCCGAGCGCAGCAAGTACCGCGACCAGGATCGGCCAACCCCAACGTCGCAACATGGGCGGTCCGGCTGGTCGTGCAGGCGGCTGCTGCGCGTCGCCGGGCGACGCGCCTTCACCTTCGTTCCGTTCGCTCACGCGCCGCGATGCTCAGTGAAGCGTGGTGTCGCGCTCTGGTCGAGCTTTGCGAGCAGAGACAGGTGATACGCCGCGATTGCTGTCAGCGTGATGAAGGCTCCGAGCAGCAGGACGTCGGCCACGGGGACGCTCGGGAGCGGCGCCGTGCCCGAACCCCAGAACGCGAGGCCCTGCAGGTTGCTCCAGGCCCCCGATGCTAGAGCGGTAAGGCCGTCGAGGCCGGAGACGTACCAGAGGATGAACGCGCCGAGCAGCGCCTCGGGGACGAGCAGGCCCCACGCGGCGCGTGTGGCTTGCGGTTGCGGTGCGATCGAGCCCATCACGCCGGCGACCAGGGTTGCGCGGGGTGCTGGCGACCGAAGCGCTTTCATCCGGAAAGGCAGGGATACCGCTTGTTGATGCTGGCGGCGGCAGTCCGCGCAGGTGACCAGGTGGTCGCCGACGGCTCGTGCCGTCTCAGGATCGTTGTGAGCGAGGTCGCCATCGACGTACGGCTCCAGAAGTACGCGCACGCGCGCGCACGCGAGGGCATTCATTACTGGCCGGCTTCCTCGGACTCCGCCAGCGAGTTGCGGAGCAGAGCGCGGGCGCGGTGAAGCCGCGACTTGATGGCCGGCACGCTGAGACTCAGGCTCTGGGCGACCTGGTCGAGGGGAAGGTCGGCGTAATAGTGAAGAAGGATGGGCAGGCGGTAGGCGGGGTCGAGCTGGGCCAGCGCGTCGATGAGCGCGGGATCGTGGGCGGGGAAGCCTGACTCAGATCCGGTTGTGGCTTGGTCCGCGGATTGGTCGGTTGGCATGGGCACGCGCTTCCGCCGGTAGTTGATCGTGCTGTTGGCGGCGAGCTTCCAGAACCACGGCTCGAATGGGCGGTCGGCGTCGTAGCGGGCGAGGTTGCGATAGAGCTTGACGAAGATCTCCTGGGTGAGGTCGTGGGCCTCGTCGAGGTCTCGTAGATGCTGATATGCGAACCCGTAGACGCGGCGCTGCATGCGGCGGACCAACTCTTCGAATGCATCCAGGTCGCCGCCGGTCGCCTGGTGAGCAAGCTGGCCCGCAGCTAGTGCTCGGGCGTCGGGAGTCCCGGTCATCGGGAGGGCCTGGGCCGCCGCCTGCGCATGCATCTACGGTAACTACCCCTGCGGCCGGTTACCGGTTGCCGCCGCCCGAGTTCGGCCACACCTTTGGGGGGCCCTCCCTTCTGATTGGCTTCCCTCCCCCAAGCCTTCGCACCTTGTGGCGAGCCTAGTTCAGACGCCTGCGGCCGGCCAACCCTGGTCGTTAAGACACTCCAAACGGGGTACTTGACACCGTATATCCGTCTTCGTATACTCCATCTCGAATATATGACCGAACCCGACGCAGACACGCTCTCACCCCTGGCGCTATCGATCCTCGAGCTGCTCGACGAGCGGCCCATGCACCCCTACGAAATGTCTTCAACGATGAGGATCCGCCATCAGGACGAGTTCATCCGACTCAACTTCGGAACCCTCTACCACACAGTTGACGTGCTCGAACGCAACGGCTGGATCGTCTCCGCCGAGCGCGAGAAGGAAGGCCGGCGCCCCGAGCGCACCATTTACAAGCTCACGGAGGCAGGCAGCCAGGTCTTGAGTCGAACGCTGGGCGAGCTGCTTCGCAAACCGATGCGCGAATATCCCCACTTCGTCGCCGGCCTCATGTTCATGCATCACCTCGGCGCGACTGAGGCCGCGGGCCATCTCAACGAACGCGCCTCTTTGCTCGACGCGCAGGTCACGAAGTTCGAGCACGTGCTCGACGAGCTTCACAAACAGGGACTGAGCCGTCTGGCCCTGATCGAGATGGAACACAAGATCGCGATGCTCGATGCCGAGCGCAAGTGGGTTCGCAAGGTGGAGAAGGAAATCATCGACGGAAAGCTGGAGTGGAAAGTCGGAATTGACGCGAGTCACACGACGTTAAGGAGGAGTCATGGCGCAAGCACGCACTAATCCCTGGCTGGTCCTGTTGGTGCTCACGATGGGATTTTTCATGATCCTGCTGGACACCACCATCGTCAACGTTGCCATACCGGCCATGAGCAGCAACAAAGGAGACGGGCTCAACACAACGCTCGACCAGATCTTGTGGGTGTTGAACGCCTACATCCTCGTCTATGCAGTGCTGTTGATCACTGCCGGCCGGCTAGGCGACCTTTATGGACAGCGCAACCTGTTTGCCATCGGGCTGTTCGTGTTCACGTTCGCGTCCGCGTTGTGTGGCATTTCTCAGAACGCGAACGAGCTCATCGCTGCCCGCGTCCTGCAGGGAGTCGGAGGCGCGATCCTCACGCCCCAGACGCTTTCCATCATCACGACCCTTTTTCCTCCTGAGCGGCGCGGAGCCGCATTTGGCATCTGGGGTGGCGTGGCCGGTCTCGCGACCATCGCCGGGCCGACCCTGGGTGGCGCCATCGTCACCTACATCAACTGGCGCTGGATCTTCTTCGTCAACGTCCCCATCGGGATCGCCGCGCTGATCGCCACCTTCGTGATCATCCCCGACATCCGGCCGGGCCGGCGCCACGGCTGGGACTTCATGGGCGTCTTCCTCTCTACCGCAGGCCTGTTCGCGGTCGTATTCGGGCTTATCGAAGGGCAGCGCTACAGCTGGGGCGAGATCGGCTCCTACGGGATCACGATCCCTGAGGTGATCCTCGGCGGCGTCGTGCTTCTGGTCGTATTCATAGTCTGGGAACGCTTCCAGGCCGAGCCACTGATGCCGCTTTCACTTTTCCGAGACCGCAACTTCGCCGTCGCCAACTGGATCGCCGCCGCCATCAGCTTCGGCATGCTGAGCCTGTTCCTGCCCCTCGTCATTTACTTGCAGTCGGTGCGCGGATTCACCGCGCTCGTCGCCGGCCTGACGTTCGCGCCCATGTCGCTTATGTCGATGGTCGTGGCGCCATTTGCCGGACGCTTTGCCGACAAAGTTGGCGGGAAGTACATCCTGCTGACGGGTATTTCCCTGTTCACCCTTGGATTCGGCCTGGTGACCTTGGTGGCTGGACCCGACTCCACCTTCATCAATTTCCTGGGCCCGGCGATCATCGCCGGCGCCGGCATGGGCATGACCTTCGCGCCAATGACGACGGTGGCCATGCGCAACATCACGCCGCAGATGGCGGGCGCCGCCTCCGGAATTCTGAACACCACTCGTCAGCTCGGCGCGGCGATCGGAAGCGCAGTCGTCGGTGCCTTGCTGCAAAACCAGCTCGCGACCACGCTGCACAACCAGGCCGTCAGCCACGCCGGCGCGCTGCCGGCCAGCTTCCGAGACCAATTCATCAAGGCCTTCAGCTCCGTCGCGAGCAACGGCTTCCAAATCGGGACCGGACAGAACGGAGCTCAGCTGCCGGCAGGCCTGCCACCGGCCGTGCAGCAACAGCTCGCTGCCCTGGCCCACGATGTGTTCGTAAGCGGGTACATCGACGCGATGAAGGCAACCCTGGTGGTGCCGATTGCGTTCCTTGCGTTCACCGCGCTTACGACGCTGCTGATCAAGCGGCGTCAGCGCCCGTCTGCCGCCCAGGGCGTGCCGGTCGAAGAGAAGGTGACCGCCGCCGCGGTCTAGGCTAAGACCGGTGACGCAGCCGGTCGACGGATGGTTAGAGCGAGATGGCGTCAGTCTCCACTACGTCGAGTGGAGACCTGACGCCGGCGCTGAGCACTTGCCGCCGGTGCTCCTCCTCCACGGCTTGAGCTCGAACTCTCGGTATTGGGATCGGCTCGCCCAAAACCTTCCGAACCGGCGAATCGTCGCCCTCGACCAGCGCGGGCATGGCTTGACCGGCCGCCCGCCTCACGCTCCGCAGGCCGACCACGGATATGCCATGGACGAGCTCCTGGAAGACGCGTCTTTCGTGATCGATGAGCTGGCGCTAGGCAGAGCTGTTGTCGTTGGCCACTCCTGGGGAGCGACCGTTGCGCTCGAGCTGGTCGGCGCCCGTCCGGCTCTTGCTTCTGCACTTGTATTCATCGACGGACCGATTCAGAGCGCGTCCAACATGTTCAGCTGGGAGGACGCACAACGCTTCATGCAGCCGCCACTGCCTCGCTTTGCCACCTTTGCCGACGCGATGGCCGAGTCCGCGCGCGATTTCGACGGCGCATGGGCCGACGACCTGGAGCCGTTTGTTCGAGCTCGCCTCATAAAAGACGGAGAGGCCTTCGTTCTGACCTTGACCGCATCGGCTCGGCTCGACCTTCTACGCGGCCTCTACGACTCCCAGCCCGATGTGCTCTGGCCTCGCGTCGAGGTTGCGGCCATCGCACTGCTTGCCCGTGGGGGCCCAGGCCGGGTCGGCGGTTGGAAGGAACAGGGAGCGGCGCGCGTGGCCACGATCGCGCCCAGCGTCGAAGTCCGCTGGTTCGACACTCCGCATGACATACCGCTCTTCGCGCCGGCCGAGGTGGCGGCGGAGATCGAACGAGTCAGCCGGTCAGTCGGAGTCGGCTCGGAGTCAGAGTCGCCCGCCGGATAGCAGCTTCAGCCCGGCCAGTAATACCGCGGCGCCGATGAATGCGACCACGATGCTTCCCAAGAAGCCGACTGTTCCCGTCATATGAAAAAGGGCGTTCAGCAGAAAACCGCCGATGATCGCGCCTGCGACGCCGACGACGATGTCCGCGATGCAGCCAAACCCACGGCCCGTCACCACACGAGCCGCAACCGCACCCGATATCAGCCCGACGACGATCCAGGCGACCCATGATCCGGGCTCGAGGTTCACGACTTCGACAACCAATCAGCAATCACAGCGAAGACCTCCTCGTTGTCCAGGTCGTTGAAGGGCTCATGGTAGCGGCCCTCCAATAGCGTGAGTTGGCTCACCGAGTCCGACAGGCGGTGCAGTTCCTTGCTGCCATCGGGGTCGATCAACCCATCGTCGGTCCCGGCCAGGATCAAGAACGGGATGCTGATCTTGCCGGCGCGCTCGAAGATGCGCTTGCAGGCGGCCCTCCATTCCGAATAGAGGCGGCTGGAGATCTTGCTGTGCACAAGCGGATCGGTGCGATAGGCCTCGACCACCTCAGGAATCCGGGAGAGCACCTTCGGGTCGACCTCATTCTCGAGAGCCAGTTTCGGAACGATCGTCGAAGTCGCCCTGGCAAGCGCAATTTTCCAGCCAGGCACGGCTGCCTTCACCCTTAGCGCCGGGCTGGACAAGATGAACCTTCTGGTTCCGGACAGCTTGTCAGCGAGAACCGTGCTCAGCAGAGCGGCGCCGCCGAATGAATGCCCAAGCGGCACCACCTCTCCACCGGCAATTCCCTCCACGTACCCCACAAATGCTGCCGCGTCCTCAGTCCATTGGCTCCATTTGTCGACATGTCCTCGTGGGCCGGGACTCTTGCCATGACCGCGCAGATCGACCGCGAATGTCGCGAAACCGTGCCGCGACATCCCGAGGGCGAAGCGCTCGTATCGCCGCGCGTGCTCGCCAAGTCCGTGCACGACCGCGAACGTGATTCCTGCACCCGCTTTCGGCCAGGCACGGTACGAGAGCTTGGTACCGTCAGCCGAGTCGATCGTGCCTTCGCGGGCGAGGGCGCCTTCAGCCGGCAAGGTGACCGAAGCCTCTCAGGATCTTGAGCGCTTCTTGTTCGGCCTCCAGCAAAGTCGGGGCATAGGCCCGGATCCCAAACAGGGCGTAGGCCCACTCCGGGCTCGGGGGACTCTGGGAGTGAAGGCGAAAGGTCGGCGGGTAGAAAAGGATGCGCTCGCCTTGAACCTTCTTGATCACCGGGCGCTTGGCCAGGACTTCCTCCAGCGACTGACCATTCGGAAGCCGGCCGTGGTCGAACTCGAGCCGGCGCAGCTTGGCGAGCGGATGATCCTCGTCCTTCAATGTCGTCTTGATCCCGTATTCCGCGCTCAGGTCGCGCATGAAGATGGCGACGATCAGGGCGTCGGTCTCGTCGCCCGCCATCTTCACGAAACCCGCAGCGGTGGTGTTTACGACGTCCTCGTTTTTGAGGTGGCGGAAATACTCCATCTCGAAGAGTCCGCGCGAGTACGAGCTGGCCACCCACGGCGGCTCGCAGCGCCATGTACGTGCTTCGGCAAGAGCCTCGAACTGGGCGTGCACCCGCTCGAGACGCTGCTCGGGAAGTCCGTACAGCCGGTAGTGGAGGACTCTACGCACGCGATTTAGCCTACCTGTAATGGGCGGCGGTCGCGCCGTGTGCCGCGCCAGCCGCATCGCCTCCTCCTGCCAGCCGGGCGCCTGGACGCGGACGGTGAGCCGGTCTGGGCCAGCTGACAGCAAAAAATCGCCACGCTTGGCCGCCTCCAAGAACGCGCGCTGCCTGGGGCTGAGATGAAAGGCCGACTCGAGCTTGGCAGCCTCGCCCGGCCGCTGAGCGCCAAGAAAGAGCAGAGCTGGGTTGGTCGCGACGACGGCTCCTGCATCGGTGCTCAACAGGTCGCCTGGATTCTGAGTTGCGAACACCAGTGACCCGTCGTATTTGCGAATCCTCCGCGCGAGGTTCACCACGAAGCGCCGGATGGTCGGGTCCTCAAACAGAAGGCCCAGCTCGTCGACGACGAGCATTCGGCGACGGTCCTTGCGCTTGATTCGGGTCCACAGGGCTTCCGCCAGTAGGAAGTGGACCGGCGGGATCAGCTCGTCGCGCAGCTCCCGCATGCCGAACACGACGATGGGAGCTTCGAGATCGATATTTGTCGGTGCGCTGAACATCTGACCGAGGCTTCCGTTTACCCAGCGTTGGAGGATCGCGAAGGCCCGAGAATCGTTCGGAAGTAACGTCGCGACGTCGCTCAGCACCGGCTGCTCTGCAGCGTGGTAGGCAGCGCGAGCAGCGGCCTCGACCACCGCCCGCTCGGCCTCATCGAGTCCGCCGCATATGGTCGCGCAGAGGTCGACCGCATCCGCTGTCGCAGCGCCCAGCCACGACTCGTCTCGGCGCTCCGACGGTCGAAGTTCGAGCACGTTGAGAGAGTGGCCCGAGCCCAGTGCCAGCTGCACATCGATGCCGCCGAGGTGGCGCGCGAGGTTGCCATATTCGTGCTCGGGATCGATCACATACACCTGAATGCCGCGGCCAAGTGATCCCATCAGGAGCGTCGAAAGCAGGTAGGTCTTTCCCGCGCCGGAATAGCCGAACACGCCGATGTTGGCGTTGGCATACCGTGTCTGGTCGAAAGGGTCGACAAGGACGGGTCCACCGCTCGCGTAGCCGCTGCCGACGACGAGACCACCTGGTTGCTGAATCTCCGCACCACACCAAGGGAAGAGCGTTGCCAGCGCGCTGGTGTCGAGGACACGTTTGCGGGCCAGACGGTCGGCGCACGCAGGAAGGGTCGCGAGGTGGCCGTCGAGCATCCGGAACGTGGACGGCTGGAGCTCACAAAGTGCGGCGCGAGCCGCGGAGCGAATTTCTTCCGAACCCTCCTCAAGGGCCTGCTTCGTGGCCGCGACCAAGGTGATGTAGACGGAGACGTGAAACGCCTTCTCCTGGCTTGAGGCCAGGCGTCGCTGCAGATCTTCCGTGTTGGGCAGAGCTCCGGCAAGCATCGGATCGTTTGTCCCCGCGCTGAGCTCCTGCATTCGCGAGACTCGCATGTTGGTGAGCTGGCGTTGCAGGTAATCGACGATCCACGCCACCGGCAGCGGATCGGCATGCCACGAGAGGCGCGTCTTCAAGCCGGAAGGGATCAACCGAAAGAGCCAGCCGGCTTCGAGCTCGGTCCCGGGCATGCGCTCGAGGTACCAGGACCGGCTCCACCCCGCGTGGAATGAGAATTCGTGAGGACGTTCCAGTCCGAACGTCGGGCCGTGTACTGGTGTCGCGCTGGAAAAACCGATACCCATCTCGCGGAGCGCACCTTCGAGACGTTGCGCATTTGATGTCGGTGTGACCAATGAAGTCAGCCTGCGGTGGGCCGAGGGTGATCGCGACATCAGCTCGACGAACCGCAGATCAGCACCCCTCATGTCGTCGAAGTCGCGCGGTGTGGGCAGCGCGATTGTGTCGTCCCCGCCTGATCCCGGCTCGGTCTCGATCACGACCTGCAACGGCGCGTCGAGGCCGTCGAGCAGTCGCCTAAAGCCGTGGAGCCACCGCATTTGATCCGCATCTGATGCACCGTCGAAACCAAGTGGGTGAGTGGCCATCTGCACGACGCCATTGGCTCCGTGCCACAGCAGCGACGGGCCGCGCGTGGCAAGTCGAATTGGACCAACGTTCAACTGCTTGATTTCGGTTCTCGCCGTCGTTTCGAAAGAGTCCACTCGAATCGGTAGCGTCTCGCGGTGAAAATCGCGATGTCCGACAGCCAGCGGTCGGTTGCTCGCGCGCGCCACCGACCCCAAGCCATCACAACTCCCAGCGCAATGACACCCATAGACGCCGCGGCCCGGATCGGTTGTGGAGACCATGGCGATGACCAGAGCGCAAACCCCGCGAGCAAAGACACCACAAGGTATGCGAGACGCATCGGCGTCAAGCCGTAGATGAGCTTGTCCTCGAGGTCGACATCCAACGGAACGCGGGCCGGCATGAAGGGCACGCTAGGTGGATCAGATGCAATTAGGAACCCAGCGTGTTAAGTCCCTTGGAACCTTAGAATCGTTTCTCGGCTTTTGGTCACGCTCGCGTAGCTCAACTGGCAGAGCAGGGGACTCTTAATCCCAAGGTTCAGGGTTCGACTCCCTGCGCGAGCACCAGCATGTAGTGTCACAGAGTCTCAGAGAGTCTCTCTGTGGTGCAGGGAGTCTCAAGTGCTGGCAAGAGGTCCAGGCTCAACCGACGTCTGACACCTTGTTTGACACCTTGGCGGTTGAGAATGCGAGCCCCAATCGCAGCCGCACGGGTCCAATTTGATCTCAGGTGATCGACAAAAATCGCCCATCGGGGGACGTGAAATCCCCCGGCCTCATGCGGACCGTGTCGCTACTTTGTCCGCCGCACACCAGGTGCCTTTTCGCGGGATCTCATGCGGGAGAACGCTGTCACTCCTCGAGGTTGGCCGCTGCTTGATCGAACACGCCTGCGCCGAATCCGTCATTAACGCAATGTCGTCAACCTGAATAGTGCCTAAGACGTGTCCCTCGAACTCCGCTTGGCTACGAAGCAAGATGCCGGCTTCGGCGTCGACTATCAGTCTGGAGAGATCAGCGCCGGTCCCAAGCATGCGCGAGCACCTCATGTGGTTGAGACGGCGCCCCAAATCAAGTACGCGACCGCAACGGTGGACGCGTCCCAGTCGCCGGCTTCTAGCCAGTACCGCTGCTTAGCGGTCCTTGCTCCGCATCACAGAGACGAAGCTAGCGCCTCAGCGGTGGGGAACACCAAGGCCTTGGGGTCGCCGGCATGGTTGGTCATGACGGAGATGACGATCCCTTCGCTCGGTAGGACAGCCAGAACCGACGAGTAACCGCCGTCTTCCCATCCTCCGTTGCCGATCGCTTGGCCCGCTCCGCGCCATGCGCCGTCCTTGGTCTGGTTGAACACGCCAAGCCCGTAGAAACCGTTCCCGAAGTCGGTCATTGCCAGCAGAGACTTTTCAGAGAGGAGCTGGCCGCCGAACAGCAGATATCCCCAGAGAGCTAGCGCCCCCGAATCGCTTGCCATGCACCCGGACCCATTCGCGTAACTGGCTTCCGCCTTGGTAGGTAGATAGCCCCCGCCAACTTCGAGGATGTTAGGCCGAACCTGCCCTCCGAGGAACGGAAGCGCGAGCGGACCCTTCGGACGCTCCGCAGGCTGATAAACCATCGAGCCGAGGCGTGGATCGGCAAGGACGTCTGAGCGCAGTGCACCGGCCACGCTCGTTCCGGTCGTTGCCTCGATTACCAAACCAAGCAGCATGTAGTTGGCGTCCTCGTAGACAAAGTGGTCGCCTGGTTTCGAACGGTAGGCAGGAACGGTGGCCAGGACCTCCTGGGGTGTCCACGCGCGTAGCGGATCTGCCTTCGCGCCACTGGGACCAAACCATGTCGGGTCGGGGATGCCGCTCTCCATATGGAGCAGGTTTTCGACGGTGGCCCCATTGGTGTCGAAGTGGACGTTCGACGGGAGATGTTCCGAAACTGGGTCGATTAAACGCAGCAACCCTTTTTCGGAAAGGCGCATGACTTCGGCTGCGATCACCGTCTTGGTGAGGCTAGCGATGGAAAACTGTGAACGCACCTCGACCGGATGCACTCCGTCGGCGGTACCGGCCGACCCGGACCATGCTTCGCCATCGGCAGCCAATACGGTCGCCGTGATGCCAGGCAGCCCTCCAGGATCGATTGCAGCGTCAAGGACGGCCTGCAGTGCACCCCTCGTGGATTGGGAGAAAGAACCCGTTGGCACATTCGGAAAGTGGCCAAGGCTGTAGGTCTGGGCGACCGGCGACGACGAGGAGCCGCAGGCGCCCGCCAACAGCCCGACGACGACAACCACAGACAGAAATTCCCTCCCCATCCAACCAGCCGCCCTAACCGTTCAAGATGTCCGCGGCGTCCACGTTGACCGCAGCCATGGCCTGCTGAAGCGATGCTCGACCGGCATTGAATCCGGCTTGATCACCTGCTGACAGTGCCTCGGCCATCGTGACTAGAGCCGTGTCGGCCGTTGCCAAATCAACCTGCAGACGGTTGTCCCTGGTGGCCATGGAGCTCGGGGCAGCGACCAGGACTACAGCTCTCTGGAAGCTCCCAACCTGCGCTGCGGTGCCTTGGAGCAAGGCCTGGCAGCTGGTTGCCTGACTCCCAGTGCAAGTGATCTGGTTCTGCCCGGCCAGGTCTTGGCACTCCACGCATAGATCAAGATTTCGTTTTTCGTTGCGCACAGAGCCGAGGTACGTTGCCACGGTCCCCTGTTGCGAACTCAGGACGCCGGTAAACATCGCGTCCATCCATGGACGCCCGCTGACGACGGCCGCAACCGAGCGATCCATGCCCGCAGCGTCCTGCGCCCGGCTGGCAGCAAGCACAGCATTGAGGCGCGTGAGTTGTAGTGCATTGTGGCGACGCATTTGACCGACTGCAACGGCGAACCTGGCGGGTGGTTCGAGCCGATTGAGATCATTTTGGATTTGGTTCACGACAGGTATGCGGACGCTCACGTCGGCATCGCAGGCTGCAAACTGGTTGCCGAAGCACACCGACTCGATGGCTGGATCTGGGATCTTGATGTAGTCGTCGTACAGCATCAGTTTGTACGCGGCGATCGCGCGCTCCGAGTCGGCAGGAGTCTCACGGTCTGCCACAGGGTGTGTGACCAGGAAGGCGGCGGCTGCCGCAATCGCCAGCACCACGACAGTCATAACGGCCGCCAGTCGGAGTCCCAACTTTGGCGACCTCATCGGAAACGCCGGCCATCTCTGCGGCTTGACTCGCTTGCTGGCGAGAGCGGTCCGCAGTCGCTCGTAAGCACCCGGTCGCGGTTCGACATCGAGTGCTTCGTGGATTCGATCAAACAGAGTCCGTTCTTCCATCAGAATGCCGCCCCCTGGATCTGAATGATTGGACGGAGGCGACGGACTGCTCGTTCGACGCGAGTCCTGGCCGCCTTGGTGGAGATACCAAGCGTTGTCGCGATCTCCTCAAATGGCATGTCGAGGTAGTAGCGAAGGACCACAATCAGTCGTTCGTCGTGGCCTAACCTGAGGAGGGCTCGGCGAAGGTCGACTGCAGCTGCGACGTCAACCGACTGTCCCTCACCCTCAAACGATTCGGCCTTGACCACAGACCACCACCTGCTTCTGCTCACGGTCCGGCATTGATTGGCCACGATGGCTAGGAACCATGGCCGTAGGCTGGCGCCCTCGCGAAGGTTGCCAAGCCTTCTCCACGCTTTGAAAGCTGCTTCCTGAACGGCGTCCTCCGCTTCGTCGGCGTTGTGGAGTAGTCCAAAGGCCACGCGGAACGCCACCCTGTACTGGGGACGAATGAGCTCGGCAAAGGCTGAACCGTCGCCCTCCCTGGCAGCCAGGATCAATTCGGTGTCGGTCTGGACGAACATCACTTGGACCATCGCACTCGACCTATATAGGGCGTCGCGGGCCGATGTGCCCCAAATTTCTTGGCCGGAAATCATTTGCGGCAAACAGTGGCAACTGACCGTATATGACTGTGAAGGCGATCTCTTCGTTGACACCGGCAACAGCCATATAAGGAGTCGCGAATGGACACACTTACGAGACGGGTTTTTCGGCTGGCATTGATGACGTTGGGATTGGCGGGGGCTGCTCGTCGCAGTCAACGCTGTGCCGGGGGGCGGCCACGCCACCGTCGGGTCTGACAAACGTCACCTTGGCGCGTGGCACCGACCTGTCGGTTGGGACCATCGCGTTCAAAGAGGGAACGGACGTAGTCGTGACGCAGATCACGGTCATCCCCGGCGGCTCCTCTGGCTGGCACGCGCATCCAGGGGGTGCAATCGTGGTCGTGGAGCAGGGCGAACTCACCGTGCACCGATCGGTCGGCAGCCAGTGCGAGACCACCAACTACACCGCAGGGCAGGCGTTTATCGAGCGACCTGGCGAAGTGGATGACGTGGTCAATACCGGCACGACCCCATACGTACTCATCGTCACTTTCCCGCGTGTACCTCAGGGTGGCTCCGCGAGGATCGACGTGCCAGACCCGAGTACTTGCCCGGACATCTGACGGCTGTTGGGCGGCGGCGCGCTCTTCGATGGGGACGCCGCTCGCTAACTCGATGACCGACAACCAGTCGGAAGCCCAAACGACGTCACTTAGCCCACCGCACTCGACCTAGAGGGCGTTGCGGGCAGATGTGCCCCAAATCTCTTGGCCGAAATCAGGTGGGGCAAATTGAGGCAACTGACCGTATATCGCTATGAAGGCGATTTCGTCGTTGCCACCGTCAACAACCGCATGAGGAGTCGCGAATGAGCACGCTTACCAGGGTCAAGATGGCCGCCCTGGTGGCGGCGCTGCTCGCTGTCGCGATTGTGGCCACGCTTCTGCTCACCGCGCGGTTACTCCACTCGAGGCAGGTCGTTCTGGCGAATCCGGTCGTTACGGGTATTCCGGTTCCCCTCCCGAAGTCGGGCGCCCTCGCTCCCGGGACCTATTTCCTGGCCAATCCAGATCCTTCCTGCGCAGGAGGATGTTCCGCTTACGCGGGGATCTATTTCACGCTGCCACCTGGATGGGCCAGCAGCAAAGGGCTCGTGTACAAGCACCTGAATCAGCCTGGCGAGGTTGCGTTCAGCGCCTGGACCGTGGATCAGGTGTACGCCGACCCCTGTGACTGGCAGGGAAGCGCGCTGAGCCCGCTCGATCTCGCCAACCATTCCCATGCTGCAAATGGTGCGATTGTGCTGGCGCCCTATGACGGGGGGCTGGCCAACCAGGCCTTTCGGGGTCCCCTCCCGCGTGCGCTGACCCCAGTGAAGCTGACGGATTTGTGGGCCGGACAAAGGGGGAGCGTGCTTGCCCTGCGGATCGATCTCTCAGTGCCGGCCGCGCTGGACATCTCCACCTGTGACAAGGGGGAGTTCCGAAGCTGGACCGAGTGGCATAGCAATGGTGCGAACTCCCATAACGCCGGCGGCCAGCTCGACTCTGTGTACATGGTCGATGTCGATCGCCGGCCGCTAGTGATCGACGCTTCGCACATGCCAGCCACCTCTCAGGCGGACCTCGCGGAGCTAAAGGCCATCCTCGCGTCGATGATCATCGATCGGGGCTGATCGAGCCGATGGTGTGGAGTCCCGCCGCCATTGGGAGCAGCCACGACGTCTTCGCACCCTATTAGACACCTTGACCGGGAGACTCCCTGATCCTCGCTGAGACTCCCTGAGACGGTTGCGTCATAAATTCGAGCTCGAGTGAGACGCGCTGATCCTCGCTGAAACTCCCTGAGACGGTATGTCGAGAGACTCTTAATCCCAAGGTTCAGGGTTCGACTCCCTGCGCGAGCACCATCAAGTTTCAGACGAGCACCAACATGTTGTGTAGGCTCGGCCCTGCCAACGTGCGATTTTGCCGGTCAGGTCGACGCCTTCCGGAAAACGGGTAGCCGAATTCAGGTAGTGACCTGGCGGGTTCAGGTGTTTTCCGCCTTATGACCGTGTCTTGCGATTCCTAGGTTTGACCTCACTGCTCGCGATGAGCGAGCTGAATAAACCGGAAGGTGGTCAACGATGGACGTGAGGACAGCGTGTTGGCGATCGGCGATATTGAACAGAGTGGCGATCATTGCCGCCATCGTGGCGGTGTTCATGGTTGGGGCTACGGGAGGCTATCTCGTCAAAACATTGAGCCTTCCGGTCGCAGCTCCGAGCGCGCACATCGTGGCGGGTCAGTCCGTGGCGTCGGACGGTTCAGCATCGAACGACGCGTCGTCAACCGGCGCATCGTTCCGAGAACCAGGGAGCAGTCTAGGAGGACCTCCGCCTTAGCTTGGTTGCCGTGATTGAGTAGAGGGGGGCTCCGGGCGCGTCGCTCTCTGCTTTATCGGTGCTGCCATTAGCCCGTGCTCGACGGCCCACGTGGCGACTTCAGTTCGAGAACGAACATCCAGCTTGTTCCTGATCCGCTCGACGTGTCCCTCGGCAGTTCGCTCGGCGATGAATAGGCGCTTGGCGATTTGGCGGTTAGTCAGGCCGGTGGCGACTAGAGTCGCGACCTCTCGCTCTCGCCGGCTCAGCGCGCTGGCCTCGCTCAGGGTGTCGGGCTCACCTCCACCAAGGGCATAGTCAAGCGCCTGATCAACGGTCATTGCCCACCCTTGGTTCCAGGCCTGTTCACCCTTGCGCGTCTCAAGTCTCGATCGGGATTGGCGCTGCGACTCCTCCGCGCAGCTGACCAGCCAATCGTCGGATCGCAACGACAGGTCGGTCGACATGTGATTGGCAGCCGCAGCCAGTCGCAGTGCTCGCTGGTCATCTCCACCGGCGCTGACGGCACATGACAGGCCATCAAGGCAGCCCACTGTTCCGAAGTTGTCGTTGACACGACGGTAGATAGAGAGGGCTTCCTTCCAGCTGGCGGCGGCTGCCTGATGGTCGTTCAAACCCAGCTGAGCACGAGCGAGGCTATCGAGATAGTTGGCGGTGGCGATGACGTCACCGTCCGCCCTTGCGGTTGCTACACACTCGGTGAGGATGTCAAAAGCGCCAACGTAATCAGCCTTATGAATTGCCATGAGTCCGACTTGGTTCCTGATGATGGCAAGTTGGCCTCGGTTGGTGGAATCTTTGAGAAGAGCCGTCGCCTCCACGTAGATCTCGGCCGCAGCTGCAAGCTCCCCGCGGATACGGTGCCCGGTTCCCAACTGGGTCAGTGCAAAAGCTAACCAGTCGACATCTCCCACGTCGCGCGCCACTGCGACGCTGCGTTCAGCCGCTTCAAAAGCGGCCTCATAGTCGCCTTGTGCCCACGCAAAGAAGGCGGCGTGGGAGAGACCTTTGACGCGAAGCACGCCCTGCGCCGGAGAGTGCATCAGCAGATCCGCAAACACGCTCCTTGCGTGCGTGAGGTCCCTGTACTCCAAGCCCACGGCGAGACTGAGCCCCAGGTCGTCGGCATTGTTTCGTGCCCACCCCAGGGCGGTCCATAGGTTGCCCGACTCCTCAGCCTTCCAGTCCAACCCGACCATACCGGCTGTCGGGCTGCTGTCCGCCTTGCGCGGACCCACCTGCCAAACCGTATTGGCCGAGAGGCTGTCGCGGAAGTACTCATAGTGGCGACGCCGCGTCAACTCGAGCTCACCCTTCTCCCGCAACCGTTCTTCGGCATAGGCGAGCTGGGACTCCAGGAGTCGGTAGCGGCTTCGTACGTCCTGCGCCCGTTCGGCCACCACCATCGATTTCAGGACAAGACCGGCGATGAGATCGAGCACGTTACCGGCAATCGCATCAGCGCAAACAGCCTGGGCGCTCTCCAAAGTGAAGCCGCCCCGAAATACCGACAGGCGGCGGAACAGCAGGGCCTCGTCTTCGGTGAGCAGGCGATAGCTCCAGTCGATAGTCGCGGCCATCGTCTGCTGCCGCGCGGGGGCGGTCCGACTGCCGCCAGTCAGCAGACGGAAACGGTCGGAGAGCTGGTCTAGGATCTCGCCCTCAGTCAGCATGCCCAGGCGGGCAGCCGCGAGCTCGATGGCGAGCGGCATGCCATCGAGGCGCTCGCAGATTTGCATGACAGTCTCAAGGCTGGACGATGCGGCCTTGAAGTCAGGCATGACCAGTCGTGCCCGAGCCTCAAACAGCTGCACTGCGTCGGTTGCGCGCATCGACGAAACCGGCCGACGAACTTCGCCGGGCACCCCCAGGGCCTCTCGGCTGGTGGCGATGATGGTGAGCTCGGGGCAGTGCTCGAGGGCCGCCTGGCAGAACTCGGCGCAAGCTGCGACCAGGTGCTCGCAATTGTCGAGTACGAGGATGGCTCTCCGGCCGGCCAGCCATAGAATGGCCACCTCCAGCGCGGGCCCTTGACCAGGGAGTTTGAGCGCGGTGACCACTGCCTCGGCCACCTGGAGGCCGTTGTCGACCGGTGCCAGGTCCACCCACCAGACACCTCCCGGCCACAGCTGAAGACAAGCCTGCCCAAGCTCGGCTGCAAGCCTGGTCTTGCCGGAGCCCCCCGCTCCGGTAAGAGTGACCATGCGCGATTGGGGGAGCAGGGACCGCAGGGCTGAAAGTTCCGCGCTTCTCCCGACGAAGGTGGTCAGGTAGTGCGGCATGTTAGTCGGCTGCGCCGGCAGCGAGTGGATGGGAGGGAACTCGATCGGACGCCCTAGATCGTTGAGTTGGAATACCTGCTCCGGTCGAGAGAGGTCTTTGAGGCGATGTAATCCGAGGTCTTGAAGCGCGGCTTGCTGCGGTACCTCGTCAGCCAGCATTGCCTCGGTCGCCTTGGTCAACAGGATCTGGCCTGGATGACAGGTTGCCAGCAGTCTTGCGCAGCGGTTTAGCGCCGCACCAAAGTAGTGGCCTTCTCGGAGTTGTGCCTCTCCCGTATGCAGTGCAACCCGCACCCTTAACTCCAGACCTTCGGGCCAGGATTCTGTGGCGAAGTTCCTCTGGATGTCGAGTGCGCATGCCGCCGCCGTCGCAGCTGTTCTGAACACCGCCAGGACACTGTCCCCTTCGCGTCCGGCCTCTACCCGTTGACCCTCGTGATAGCTGATGGTGCCGGCCAGGATTGCGTCATGGCGCGCCATTGCGTTGCGCATCGCCTTCGGCTTCTTCTCCCAGGCCTGCGTTGACCCTTGCAGGTCGGTGAGCATGAAAGTGATCGTCCCTTCGGGCAGTCGTGCCATGCCGCCATGACAGTACCGCAGGGACTTTGCAAATTCACGACCGGCGCCTGGTGCGTTTCGGAAGGTCAAACGAACCGATCCCGGTCGCGATTACTTCGCCGCCTCGTACATCCTTTCTCGAGGCGGTTGACAGCTTGTTTGACAGCTTAACCCTGAGACGCCCTGACGCTGCTTGAGAAGCGTGGCTGAACAAAAATACAAGGCGAAGCTCCTGTAACGGACACTATCTCGACTGGCGCAGCGCGGTTGCTCGGGTCCGGCGCGCCAGCGGTCCTAGATTCGTCTCGGGAATCAGACCGGCATTGATTCGGCTGGTCACTCGCCTGAGCTCGTTCACCTCCTCGGGCGTCAGCACGTCGAATACGAGCCGGCGAACCTCCGCGAAGTGAATCGGGCCCGCCTCCATCAGCCTCCTGTATCCCTTGTCGGTCAATTCGGCGTTTGTCGCGCGGCCCTTGGCCCCGCTGACTCGGCGCACCCATCCCTGCCGCTCGAGTCGCGAGATCACATGGGATAGCCGAGATAGCGAGCCGTTGGCGACCACAGCCAGGTCTTTGAGCTGAAGGCGCCGACCTGGCTGCCGGGATAGCGCCGCCATGACGGCAAACTCGAAATGACTCATGCCGGCTTCTCGCTGCAGTTGGGAATCAATCGCCGCAGGCAGCAAGGTGAATGTGGCCAACAGGTGGAGCCATGCGCTCCATTCGTGGTTGTTCAGCCACCTGGCTGGCTTGGTGGTTGAAATAACTTGACGCTTCAACTTATTCAGACTAACAACTTGAAGCTTCAACTTCAAGAAATGGAGTCAGGAGGAAGTCGATGAAGCTGTTAGTCCTCGGAGCCACTGGCCGTACCGGCCGCCTCGTGGTCGAGCAGGCGCTCGCCGCCGGCCACACCGTCACCGCGCTGGTTCGTTCGCCCGAGAAGCTGACGATTCGCGGCTCCAACCTTCGCGTGGTCGCGGGCAGAGCCACTGATCCTGAAGACGTCGCGCGAGCGCTGGCAAGTGCCGACGCGGTACTGAGTACGCTCGGCGGCGGCGGATCGGTGATCGCCGACTCCACCGGGGCGATGGTTGAAGCCGCGCATAAGACAGGAGTCAGGCGTCTGGTCGTCCTCTCGTCATTTTTCGTCGAACGCGATCGCCTCGGCGCGGTGCATCGGCTGCTCACGGGGGTCGCTATGGGCTCCGTCATCAAGGACAAGAGCGCCGGCGAGCAACGGCTCAGGCAGAGCGACCTCGATTGGACCATCATCTACGCGAGCGTGCTCAAGGACGGCCCCGTCAGCGGTTCTGTGGAGGTACTTCCCGAGGGGGCAAAGTGGCGGATTTCAGACAGGATCTCACGGTCGGACGTGGCGAAGTGGATGGTCCAGGCGGCCACCAGCAGTCAACTCAGCCGCCGCAGTGTCGGGATCACCGAAGGGACACGGACCAAAGAACGCGTCTCGGCGGAGGCGGTCGAACATGACTGAGAGAAACAGGGGCTTGATTACCACGATCCTCTGGGCTCTCGCTGCAGCCTACGCCGTAGCCCTGGTTGCCAACATCGCATTTGGGCTCGGCATCCCGATCGCCATCGTGCTGTTGATCTCGGTTGCGTTCGCGCTCATTCACGGAGCCGTCCGTTACGGCTGGAGCGGCATCGTGGCATTCGTCGTCATCTGTCTCGTGGTAAGCAACATCCTGGAAAACACGAGCATCCTTACCGGCTTTCCCTTCGGTCACTACCACTACACCGATGCGCTCGGGCCGAAGCTGTTCTTGGTGCCGTTGCTGATCGGTCCTGCCTATTTCGCCAATGGCTATTTCGCGTGGGTGATCGGGAACGTGCTCATTGGTGAAGTCCGCCGGGGGTCCGGCGCCTTCATGACTTTTGCGGTTCCGTTCATCGCTGCCTTCGCCATGGTCATGTGGGATCTGACTTTCGATCCGAGGGCCTCAACGATCCAGCACCAGTGGATCTGGGAGCAGGGCGGAGGGTACTTCGGCGTACCACTAACAAACTACCTGGGCTGGTTTTTCACGGTGTACCTCTTCCTCCAGCTGTTCGCACTGTTCGTCAGGTTTCGCCCTGGCAGCGAGACGGCCCGGACTTTCCCGCGGTCTCACTACGCACAGGCGCTCTTGACGTATGCGGTGATGGGCCTGACGCCCGTCCTTACATTCGTGATCGGCGGCAGCAATTCGCAGGTCACCGATGCAGCCGGTGTGGTCTGGCAGACAAGAAGCATCGCCGAATCACTTGCAACCGTGAGCATCTACACAATGCTTTTTGCCGTTGCACTATCAGCAGTGAAGCTGATTCAAGCCCCAACCACAGCTCGCGAAACATCAGCTCAAGAAGCGACGCCGGTGACGAGCGAGGTCTTGACGGCAGCGCACTAGCCGCCACTACCTGCATTTGCCATCTCGATCGAGGACCCGTGATGTCTGGAGAGTGGTAGGCCCCCCTAGTGATCCGGCGTTGCTTGGCTGATGGACGAGGTTGCTGCCGGAAGGGATCTGGACGGCGGCCGATGCCTAATGGACGTTGGCCGCCAGTTCCTGATAGGGAGGGACGAGCTCGTCCCACCGCGCCTCGCTGTCGCCGCGCTCACGCCCGGCAAGGTAGGCGGCGAGATTTTCGGCGTGGATCTGCCACCCGGCGCCGTAGAACGCGATCTTGTCCAGGGGCATGCCCTGGACCTCGATGACCAGGATGGTCTGGTCGCCGTCAGCGGTCAGTGTGGCCTCGATGGCCTCGTCGAAAGGCTGTGCACCGCGACCCTTCCGCCACGACTCGTCCGTTTCCCTGGTCGTTACCAGCAGCCGCCGTGGGGGCTCGCACGCTTCCACGCGCCCGGTGCAGTCTAGGTCAGCGGATTCGAGGTACAGGCGGAACTCTCCGCCGGGGCGGAGGTCGCCTTCTACCTGGCCGAACCAGCGGGCCAGGCGGGCGGGATCGGTGAGCGCGGCCCACAGGTCATCGATATCGGTGTCGTAGCGATCTTCGATGCGCACGACGCCGGCGCCGTCCGCCGATCTCAGGCTGCCAAGGATGCCGATACCCGGACGTGCGTTTCTGGTCATTTGGTGCTCCTTCGTTCGCGTTTCCCCCGGGCCACTTCGGTGTGCAGGGCCTGCAGCCGCTGCTCCCACAAGGCCCGGTACCGGCCTAGCCATTCATCGACCTCGGCGAGCGGCTCGGGGCGAAGACCGTAGACCCGCCGCTGCGCCTCCTGGCGAACCTCGACCAGCCCCGCCTCCCGAAGCACCCGGAGATGCCGGGATACGCCGGGGCGAGCAATCGGCAGCAGCGCCGCCAGCTCTCCCGCCGTTGCCGGACCGCCAACCAAGGTCTCCAGCAGCGTCCGCCGGCTCTCGTCAGCCAGTGCCCGAAAAGCAGCTTCCACGGCGTGAATGTACCAAAGTAGTTACGTAACTGTCAAGGTACATAAGCCAGTGCAATTACGCCATGACGACCGAGAAACCGCCGGTTCATGACGGAGCTTTGAGGAGGTCGGGGTTGACCGCGGCCCGACACAATGACCAGCCACAGTCGTGATCGTGCCTGACGCGTTAGGAAACGTCTGACCCGCGCCGCCAGGGTCCCCGCGTACGTGGTCTTCCACGACTCCACCCTCACCGCGATCGCCATGGCGCCGCCGTCGCGCCTCGTGGAGCCCCTGAACGTGCCCGAAGTGGGAGATTCGAAACTGCGCAAGTAGCGTCAAGAGGCGCCGGAGATGCTGTCCGCCGAGTAGGGCGTCATGAAGGGGTCAGGACAAACAGTCCTGTAATCAAACCGGCATCGAATAACCAGTGGGCCACAACCGCACCGGCCAGATTGCGTGTGCGCAAACGCAGGAGCGCGAATATCACTCCGCCGGCGAAGAGTCCGGCGAAGGCGAGGCCCATGGCCGGAACGATCTGCCACGGGCTTGTGAAATTGGTCACGGCCAGCGTTTGCACCTGAACCACCACATGCCAGGCGACAAAGATGGCGGACGTCACAAGCGTTGCGCGCAATGGCGTGAGCTTCCTCATCAACAAACCCAGGACTAGTCCGCGAAATGCGAGCTCTTCGGGAATCGCTGTCTGCAGTGGCAGGCCCACCAGGGCGTGAGTCAGAACGGCTGCAATCGACACTCCACGCAATGGTTGGTAGGTGATCGGAGTCCCTAGCTGCGCACCAACCTCCAGCGCAAGGAGAAGTACCGCGGCCAGCCCGAGCCCTATCGCGGCGCCGATCAGGCTGGATCGCAGCAGGTTGGTCCGGCCGATGCCCGCCTCGGCCCAGGTCAGCCCGCACCAACGAGAGGCAACGATGACGATCAGCAGCGTGCCGGCACTCTGGGCGATCGCCGCCCAAGAAAAGGTGACAACGTTCGGGCCGGCGGCAACGCCGGCGGCGTTGCCGAAGACGACAAGGATGGACGCGATCACCACCACGCGCCATCCCCATGTCGTCGGCATCCCGGTCACTCTGTCTACGCTGCAGCCCGCACCCATCCGCGATTGACTCTTACTGACCGCGGCATCTACATCACGTGCTTCAGGTCGCGGTGGCGGTTGCATACTGCGGGCGCCCGGTGGGCCGATAGACCTGGATCGTTACCCCCTTCGGGGTGGCTCGCGAGTCGACCAGGTCGAGCGCTGCGTCGGGGCCGGTTTCGGGGAACAGCCGCGTGCCCTGGCCGATGACCACAGGGCAGACGAACAGCGTGATCTCGTCGACAAGCTGGTTGTTGAGCAGCCAGCGGATCAGAGCGCCGCTGCCGTGCACCTGAAGCTCACCCTCGCGCTTGGCCTTCAGCTCGCCGATGGCGCCCGCGACGTCACCGGAGAGGACGGTCGTGGTCGCCCACCGCGGTTCGGTGAGCGTGGTCGATGCGACGTACTTAGGCTGCGCGTTCAAGGCCGCTGCGATGGGGTGAATGCCCAGATCTATCCCTGCACGTGCGCGCCATTCCACTGCGCCCCAAGAGCGGGCGAAGATCTCGTAGGTCCGCCGGCCGAACAGGAACGCGTCGGCGCGCTGGTAGACCTGGTTGAGAGACGCCGTGGCCTCGTTGTCGAACAGCGACGCGACCCATCCGCCGCGCTCGAATCCGCCGCTGGGGTCCTCGTCCGCCCCGCCGAGTCCTTGCATCACTCCGTCGACGGTTACCATCGTGATGGTCGTCAGTTTCATGGTCGCAGCTCCCTTCTCGTTGAGTTTGTGGTTGGTTGGCTGGTTGACGAGGTCGCAACGGTTCTCCTCTGGATCTAGCGCCGGATAATTTCTTCGGCGAGGATGGCATCGATCTGGCTGACGGCCTGGCTCAGTCCCTCGTCCGTGCCCATGGCCACGGCCTGCTCCATGGCCTCGGTGCTGGCGAACACGATCTCGATCGACATGCGCGTGCGTCCTCGGGCGACCTCCTCGATGCCGACGCGGATCGTGTTTATCGGCCTGGGCGTGGCGTCCGCGTTGGCGCAGCAGTCGCGGAAGAGAATGCGACGCGGACGCTCGACCTCGAGGACGTCCCAGTAGCCGTACGGCTGGTCGCCGGTGGGCCCGGTCATGTGGTACTCGACGCGACCGCCGGGCGCCAGATCGTGTTTGGTGAAGTTGGCAGGGTAGGTCGGCGGCCCCCACCAGCGCCCGAGCTTGCGCGGATCCGCCCACAGCTGCCAAATGCGCTCGACCGATGCATCGAATTCCGCCTCAACGGTCAGGGTGAGCCTCTGGGGATCCTTGCGGACAGCGGTGACTGTCATCGTTTGCTCTCCTTTGTCTCTACGGTGTCCATGGCGTCGGCCGTCTCGGCGATGAGGTCGTTCATGCGGTCGATCCGAGCCCGCCACAGCTCTTCGTACTGGTCGAGCACGCGGCGCGCGACGAGCAGTGCGTCGAGGTTGGTGCGGACGACCTTGCGGCGGCCGATACGGTGCTTCGTGACCAAGCCTGCGCGCTCGAGGACTGCGACGTGCTTCTGGACCGCCGCGAAGCTCATCGGGTAATGGCTGGCCAGCTCGAGGACGCCTTCCTCGGCGCTGATCGCGCGGCGGACGATGTCGCGGCGTGTGCGATCCCCGAGGGCGGGGAACACGCGATCGAAGTCCGGTGGAGCGATCTGCACTGATACAACCATACGGTTGTATCAGGGGAT
>WNFO01004314.1_pt1 | contig 28442 bp, 25 predicted proteins | sample 5400251 | NCBI WGS metagenome assembly WNFO01 (sample SAMN13153354, study PRJNA577476) | soil metagenome | isolation source: 100 cm saprolite under Madrone tree | place: USA:California | collected 2016-06-14
TGGCATCAAAACAAGAGCTAAAGGAACGCATCATGCTCGGCATCAAGGACGTCAATCGATACCCGGTCATCCACACATGGTCCTACAAACTCGCCGAGGCTGCCTGATATGATTCGAACCAAAGAAACGCTGACCTAGTAGCAATACGACACGCCATCGAGAACGGCACAGCGCGCCTTGTTCGGCGCACTCGGATTCTCCATCGGCACCATGCCTTTGCCGTGGCCGACGAATACGCCCGGTCCGACGATCACCGACGATTTGTTGCCGATGATGACGCTCGGATGCGGCGACGCCAGGCTCGACCGCGTGCCGTCCGCCCAGATGATCGCATCGCCGGACCAGACGCCGCGCCGGCCATCATCGCAGCTGACGTCGACGCCTTGACGCGTGCAGGCCTGCGCCAGCGCCGGTCCGGCACAGCCCGCGGAGATCGCGGATACGAGAATCGAGACCGCAAGCGCCCGATCGATGGTCATGCCGCTCTCCGTTGGTTGGGTTGTCGCTATCGTCAATCTTCGCCTGTAACCGGTTTTCGGCTCAAGGCTTTTAAATGCGCAGGCCGGGCGCTGGGAAGAGGCGTTAAATTATCAAGACTATTCAATCGGTTGGGGAAATAACCGCTTCACGGGCCGCGCTCCCTTGCAAAAGTCCCTGGGCCCCTTCAAGACAGGCCATCCGGAGAGATGGCCGAGTGGCTTAAGGCGCACGCTTGGAAAGCGTGTGTGCGGGAAACCGTACCGTGGGTTCGAATCCCACTCTCTCCGCCAACTCAGATAATTGATTGATAATGCGAGATAATATCTTGGTCTCGGTAGGTTGGTCTCCGATCTAGCCGCCAAACGAATTAGAATTACGGCTTGAGAAATGTCTGGCCCGACTGCGCGCACATCTGCTGAACACGCTCTCTGCATGCTTCAGTCGCTCCTGGAGTGAAGCGGACATTGAGCCATGCTGACAGAACGATTTTGTGAGCACACGTCCTAATCTAGAACCGAGGCTGTATTTACGGCCAAGCATTGCGACGGCCGCTCGAGTGCCCGCAGAATCGTCGATGCCAAGTTATCGCCAACCCCGCCGAGGATCGCGATCATGGCTTCCCTGATGTCGTCGTCGGAGTGAAGGTACGCGTTCGGAGCTTTCATCGTGTCGATCCCGTAAAGGTACATCACACCGGCCCAAATGCGTTCTCTTTCGCGAGGTGGCGAGTATGTAACGACGCCGGTTTCCGCACCACCGCGTACGCCCAACGGTCCGCCTGCTCTCGCAACATGCGGCCGTTCAATACATCCTTGAACACCCGACGGACAGCTTGGAGATCGACCTCCATTTACCAACTCCCCTTGTAGCGACCGTTGCTATCAAATTGATAGTGTCCCTTCATCCCATTGGGCCGCTCGGGGCGAACCTGCCGAACATTGCCCATCCGATCCAGGGTCTCATGCCAACCGCGCGTGCACCCGGTCATGGTATCAAACTCGTGCACGTACCGACGCCCGGCCAACTCTCCCGTATTGTTCGCGGGTTGAACCGGGCCGTAGTAGCGGATACGACCGTTCTCTAGCGCTTTGTCTCCTCCCGCACCGTACTTCTCTCTGAAGAAAGGCCCAAAGAACGCGCGATCGATTTGGCGCAGGCGCCCGGGCGAGGGGCGTTGATTGGGGTATGTCGGAGGGATCTGCCTTAACGGTACGACAACGGCGGCAAGGGCAGACCGTTCGGTCGTGGCGCCCGGACGGCGCCCGACGTCCGAAGACGCCGCATCAATGCCAGAGTGAAAATCATCAACGGGCATGGCTATCCCCTGTCGCCACGAATTGAAAGGCGTTCACTTAAGGCGTCGGCGCATTCAAGCAAGAGCCGATAGTCGATTAGCAACTTACATCTCTTGATTGAAATTTGTGGCGGCGGCATGGCTGATTTCACCGATCGCAATGCAACACTGTAATTCGGCGAGATCGTCATTGCCGGATCGAACCAGCACAAGTCCCGCAACGTGGATTATACTATATCGCCGGCTTTCGTGGTGGCTATCGATAAGCGACGTGTTCGCAGCGGTAACTTCTTGATTTGCCATGCCCTGACAGCAAAGCAGCAGAAGTCCGAGCAACTTGTTGAATCCCTTGCGTCAGGTGCGCTTGCCAAGCCGTGAGCCCGCTCCGTGCCCTCTCTTCTTTCTCTCAGCAGGGCCGAAGTTCCCCCAGTTGGGGAGGAGCTGTTTGGCCGTCCGAAGCGCCAGGAAGCCGCCTCTCTGCAAGCCAGGACGTCCGCTTTACGCCTTGATTGCCTGAACCACGTTCGGCTGCGTGGAGAGGGTTCGAACCCAGTTTCTCCCCAAGGTTTTGCCGTTGGCCGAAAATCTCCAACGGCTTGCTGCACTCGATCCCCGTGTTAGGCTGCCTTCAACGTATCCAAAAACCCAAGAGGAAGTTCATGCAGAGCCGCCGCGCGCATTTGCGGAGTTTGCTGAGCATGGTGGCATTGGCCGGGGTGCCAGGTGCGGCCCATGGCGATGACCAGCCGATACCGCAGGAGGGAATTGGTCATCGGATTAAACACCTTTCCTACAGCGACATCGGCGGGCGGCCGGACAGCATCCAGATCATGTCAAATCGCAAGCACCTCTATGTCGGTCACATGTTCAGCGACGGGGTGACCATTCTCGATGCCAGCGACCCGCGCCGCCCGAAGCCGGTGAGTTTTTTTACAGCCGGGCAATATACTCGGACGCATCATTTGCAATCATCCGACGATCTGCTTCTCGTCGCTAACGGCGCCAATATCGTCGCCATGCAGTCCTACAGCGACCAGCGCGGCTATTTCGAGAACAGCCTCGCCGATAGCATCACCAAGCGTAAGAACTTCCGCAGCGGCCTGTCGATCCACGACATCTCCAAGCCCGGCGAAATGAGAGAGATCGCGTTTCTGGAAATGCCGGGACTGGGCGTCAACCGCCTGTCCTGGATGGGCGGGCGTTATGCCTATGTTTCGGCGCACTTCGACGGCTTTACCGATCAATGCCTTTGTATCGTCGATCTCCAGGAAATCACCAAACCGGTTATCGTCTCGAAATGGTGGCTGCCGGGCATGAATCGCGCCGCCGGGGAAGTGTCGAACGCTCCCAAGGGCAAGCGCTACGCGCTGCATCACATGATCGTCGCCGGCAAGCTTGGTTATGGCGCCTGGCGCGACGGCGGCTTCACCATCCATGATGTCACCGACGCCGCCCAGCCGAAATTATTGTCGCACATCAACTGGTCGCCCCCATTTCCTGGCGGCACGCACACGCCGCTGCCGCTGCCCGGGCGCGGCCTCGCCGTCGTGGCGGATGAGGCGAACGCGGAGAAGTGCGCAAAAGGGTTGTTCCAGATCTTCGTGATCGATGTGCGGGTGCCGGAAAATCCCGTGACGATCTCGACCATGCCGGTACCGCATGATCGCGACTATTGCGCCGCCCCCGGCACCTTTGGCCCGCACAATCTGCATGAGAACAGGCCTGGTTCCTTCCAGAGCGAGGAAACCATTTTCGCCACCTACAATGCCGGCGGCGTCCGCGTTTTCGACCTCAAAGATCAGTTTGCGCCGAAGGAGTTGGCGTTCTGGCTGCCCCCGGCGCCGGCCAAATTGATAGATCCGAGGCCCAACATCGCGCTCGCCGCCAAAACAGCCGATATCTATGTGACGCGGGACGGACTGATCTACGCGAGCGACTGGAACGCCGGCCTGCACGTGCTCGAATATGAAGGCTGAGGGGCAATCAGGAGCGACGCCTGCCTGGCGTTCGGCTGCTTGAGACCGAGTGATCGACCCTCCAGCAATCTAATTCGTTTTTGCGAGCCGACTGAGCAGGCGGCTTCTATCTGCGATCGTGATCGATGGTTGGCATCGAACTTGATTTTATCAAGACCGAAAATGTTATGGAAAATCGCAATGAATCCAATTGGGAATCTGCATGGTCGGGCTGCGTGTGAGGATTCCAACATGGCGCCGCAGATTGCCACGCTAGGCCGGTTTCACCATTCGTGATCCGCCGTCAGCCGATGGGCGGAGGCGCTGAATTGATTGCGCCGTCTCGATGACGAAGTGATCCAGACCGTATTTCTCGTCGCACAATCGCTGTGTTTCTTCCCGGGTCGGTTGTGAATCCGTCAACCGGGGGAGAAAACGAACATCGGGAACGAGCGCCGCGATCACGGTCGCCGAGAGCAATCACTGCACGATCATCGGGAATGTCTGCACCAGGTGTTTCAGGCGACGGAGTGTCGCCGCAGTCCACGCGCCTGGCGCAGCCGAGCCAAGGACAATTCGCCGATGCGGCTCAACGCGGGAGCGTCGGCGACTGGGGTTCTTTGACGGGATCGACGTCAGCTCGGTTCACGACAATGTAGTCGCAGTCGTATTGATCCCGTAGCCGCTGCTCGGCTTCCTGCGCGGTCGCCACATCCTGGCCAAGCATGAAATCTCTACGCTTAACGATATTGAACATGGCAGCACCCCTAAATTGTACGCAGCACCAATCAAAATTCAGCAGCGAGTCGCCTTAACTAAACTCCAACATCGCATTACGAAATTACGGCGATTTGGTGATTTTGTTTTGAGCGCGAGCGCAGCGGTATCTTTGTCACATCTCCCTCTTAAGTTTCCGTTTTCCCCCATGCGCATCTTTGCGCGATGTATTTAACACTCGCTCGACGTGCCGATTGAGCGCCCGCATCATGCCGATGCGCGCCATCATGGTGGGTCCATTTTGCTCGGCGACCAGGATCAGGCATTCGATCGCCGCTTCGGGGTCGCTGTCACGGCAGTAAGGTTAAGTTCGGCATTTTGGACTTTTTGGTGCAGCACCACATGGAATGCCAACGGCTTCACGGTCACGGCCACCAGCGTCTGCTCGCCCGGCGGCTTCATCATCACCAGTGGCATCCTGAACGTCGTTCGCGCACCAACACGCAACCTGAACGGGCGATCAGCAGCAATAGGCAAGCGAGGGGATTGCTGCACCGCGTGCCCAGGCCGTGCAGTACAGCAGGGCTTGCCGAGATTCGAAATATTTTCGAAATCAGATTAACAACTCGTAATTTGCACGGCCGATGGAATCCCATCAGACTTCGTTGGCACCGCGCGATCGGGCTGGGATCGCATGCGATGCGTCATGGGACTTCGGCGCGCCGGCACGCCAGCGCTTGCGCAGTTGCTTAGTGCGGTTGCGTAAAATGCCATCGACGACTCTGCTGCGGATTTTCCGCCGTTTTCAATCACCAGGCGGAGATGAGGGTTATCGGGTAGCGTTTGAAAAATTGGAGGAAGAGGCATCCCATCTGCGCCGCGGATATGACGGCTATCGGACCGCCTTTCAGACGCTCCAGCAAGAGGCAACCCAACTGCGGCAAGGTTTTGATGGCTATCGTGCAGCATTCGAAGCACTTAGTGCAGAGGTCTCTCAAATACGGGACGAGCGAGATCGCGTCCTGAAGACCCTTCACAAGGTCAGCCGGCTGCGGAGATCTCTGCCTTCCGGCCTCGATGGAAGACAATTGTGTTTTCTGCACATAGGAAAAACTGCCGGCACTTCGATTCAGCACGCTTTGTTCGAAGCGTTATGGGACGCCGCGATCTTCCACGATTCGCTGCCCGGGTTTGACAGAGTGACGCCAGCAGAATTGGCGCTGAACGATGACCTTCTTGCGCGATCCCATCGATCGCTTGATCTCGAATTACCATTTTTTGAGAACGAGATCGCCGCTTTCAAGATATAGCGAGGCGGCCTTGCAGGCGGCTCGATCCCTGTCCTTTAAAGACTTCCTGCTTTGTGACGATCGCAACGTCCGAATGATCACCGCGAATTTTCAGAGCAAGGCGCTTGCGCATGACATCCGGCCGGATTTTTTGGATGAGACGATGACCGGCGCTTTGCTCGAAAACGCCGAGCGAAATGTCAATCCAGATCGGCGCTTCACTGAGCCAACTGCCGAAGAGCTGGACATCGCGCGATCGCTCAATGGGTTGGACATCCAGTTGTACGGCAAGGCCCGGTCGCGCTTTGAGCGCATTTATCTAAGTCGCAGCGCTCCAGGTTCGTTTCATTCCCCGGCAGGCGCGCTCGGCGGCAGCGTCTAATCCTTGCCGCCCGCCGCACCAGGTGACCTGCTCGTAAAATTGATCGTCGCCCCGTTGCGAACGACGTTCTCGAAGTTGGAAAGGATATCGCCGGCGGCGTCGCCGTCGCTCTGCGCCCCGGTATGGGTCAGGTTCACGGTGGCGCCGGCCGAAGATGCGGAATATTCAACTGCGGAATAATCAACGGTGTCGGTGCCGACGCCGCCGGAAGGCGAGCAAAACAACATCCGACCTGACGCGGGCGTTTTCTTGGACGGAAAGGTCGTTAACCGATCGCCATTATGCTTGTGGCGATCGCGGCTATCGTAGCTCATACCGCGAGGGAAACCCCCGACCTAAAGCCCGCCGTCTCAACTCGGCGGGTTTTTTGCGTTGCTCCAATATCCCTTCAGTCGAGCCGCCGCACCACCCGCCCTCGCTCGCGCTTCGGCCCGCGAGCCGATCAGTTCTCCGCCGCCTTCACCAGCGCCAGCAGTTCGTTGCCGTAATGCTCGAGCTTCTTGTCGCCGATGCCGGGGATGCCGCGAAGCTGTTCAAGCGTCGTCGGTCGCGACGCCGCGATGCCGTCAATCGTTGAATCGTGCAGCACGACATAGGCCGGCACGCCGCGCGTGCGCGCGACTTCCGAACGCCACGCTCGGAGAGCACCGAGCAGGGCTGGATTGCCGGTTCCCGCCTGGCCGGCGGGTTGGGGTGCAAGGTCGCCGCGCCTTGATTTGGCTCTACTGGTGCGAATGCGGGCGCCGGCGGTTTCCTCGCGCAGCATCACCTCGGTCTCGCCCTTCAGCACGCCACGCGCGGTCTCGGTCAGCTTCAACGCACCGAAGGCCTCGCTGTCGGGATGCAGATGGCCCATCGCCACCAGCTGGCGCAGGGCGGCGCGCCACTGCTTCTCATTGAGTTCGGCGCCGATGCCGAACACGGATATCTTGTCATGCCCGAACTGTTTTACGCGGTCCGTCAAACGCCCAACCAGAACATCGATCAGGTGCATCGCCCCAAAGCGCTGCCCGGTGCGATAGGCGCAGGACAGCAGTTTTTGCGCGATCACCTTGCCGTCGCGAACGCGCGGTGGCGACAGGCAGTTGTCGCAATTGCCGCATTTCGCAGTCACCGGCGTCTCGCCGAAATATCCGAGCAGGCGGGTACGGCGGCAGCTCGCGGTTTCGGCGAGACCAACGAGCGCGTCGAGCTTGCGGATCGACACCCGCCTGAACGCTTCGGCGCCCGTGGACTCGTCGATCATGCGCCGCTGCTGCACGATATCGGACAGGCCATACGCCATCCAGGCGCTGGACGGCTTGCCGTCACGCCCGGCGCGGCCGGTCTCCTGATAATAGGCCTCGATGCTTTTCGGCAAGTCCAGATGTGCGACGAAGCGCACGTCAGGCTTGTCGATGCCCATGCCGAACGCGACGGTCGCAACGATCACGACACCGTCCTCGTTGATGAAGCGATCCTGATTGCGGGCACGCAAATTTGCGTCGAGGCCGGCGTGATAGGGCAGCGCCTGCACGCCGGCTTTGGCCAGGGCCGCCGCGGTGTCTTCCACCTTGGCGCGCGACAGGCAGTAGACGATGCCGGCGTCGCCGGCGTGGCGTTCGGTAATGAAAGTCTTCAGCTGCGCTGGGGCGTTCTGCTTGTCGACTATTTCATATCTGATATTGGGACGATCAAAGCTCGCGACAAAGTGGGGCGCGTCGGCAAGTCCTAGTCGATCGACGATTTCCCGGCGGGTGAGGCCATCGGCGGTGGCGGTAAGGGCGACGCGCGGCACGTCGGGAAAACGTTCCGCGATGACCGAGAGACTGATATATTCCGGGCGGAAGTCGTGCCCCCATTGCGATACGCAATGCGCCTCGTCGATCGCAAACAAGGCGATCGGCGCGCGGTCCAGCATGGCAAGGCAGCGCGGTGTCACCAGTCGCTCGGGCGCGACGTAGAGCAGATCAAGATCGCCGGCCAGGAGCCGGGCCTCGACGGCGGCGGCTTCGCTAAAGGACAGCGTGGAATTGAGCACCGCCGCCCTGACGCCGGCCTCGAGCAATCCGGCGACCTGATCGCGCATCAGTGCGATCAGCGGCGACACGACGATGCCGCAACCCTGGCGCAACAGCGACGGCAATTGGTAGCACAGCGACTTGCCGCCGCCGGTCGGCATCAGCACCAGGCAATTGCCGCCGTCCGTGACATGCCGGATGATCGCTTCCTGCGCGCCCCGAAAGGCGGGCAGGCCGAACACGGAATTCAGGACGGAAAGTGCATCGGGGGCGGTGTCGGACCTGGCGTTACGGGCGGAGCCAATGGCGGGAACGGGCATGCGGATCAGGTCGTCCGATTAGAAGCGTGCGCGGGTCGGCCTTGGGGCGACGGCACCGGATCGATGGATCCCGGCGGTAGCCGTGTCAATGATTATGTCAGGTCTGTTGCTGATTCGGACCGTCTCCATATTCGGGTCCAAATTGGTTTTGCGCAAATATGCGCCGGAAACCGCCGAAAGGCCGGCTTTCCCTGCTCAAGACCGCCTTGTCGTCACCTGAAGTAATCGAGGACGATGTGCAAATCGGATGGGGAGGCGAGCGCGCCGCTCAGGTTCGCATCGATGACGCGGCGGCACGCTGCGACGGTCGCATCGTCCCCGAGATCGTTCGCGGCTTCCAGAGCCGCCCAGGCCGCGTCCGAGGGTTTGTCAACCATGAGCCCGTCAGACGTGAGTCTATCAGACGTGAGTCTATTAGACTTGGCCCTATCACACTTGGGCCTATCAGACTTGGGCTCACCGGAAATCTTGCCGAAGCGTGCGGGTGCGGCTGCGCCGAACAGGATTGCGTTCATGGTCAATGCTCCACAGCCAATCTCATATCTCAATGCATGTGATGCGGAGCGAGGCGGTTCGTACTGGTTTCAGTAACCGCGGCACTCTTGCGTGTCTGATAGAGTTCCAGAACGCTTCGGGATGTCTCGACGTTGAGGCGGGCAAACTGGTTTTCCAGGTCAGTCAGGTCCAGCGCGGTGATGCGGTGATCTTTTGCGCCGAGAAAGAGCAGTGCCATTGTCGTCGCCCACGAAAAATCGAGGGCTTTGGTCAAGACCAGCAGCATCTCCCTGTTCTTGTCCAGCAAGGCGCGTTCAATCACATCGCTCGGCAAGGCGCACAGCAAGGATAGTCCGATCGTGACTTCATCGAGCTTGTGGGACCTGGCATAGTCATAAATGCTGTTCTCGTTCAGATTGCCATGCTGGTGCTGCGTCGCCACCAGCCTTTTTGCGACATAATAACTTCTTGATGCCGGACCGAACTTGGATTGCAGCGCGCCGGTGACATCGGTCACCGACGCCTGAATTTGGTCGACCATCCCGGGGCGCTCCTGTTCGAGTCGCTTCTTGACGTCGTCCGATGCCTTCGCGATCAGTTGCTGGAACAGATGGCGCGGGATGTCCTTGCGGAGGCCGAGTTGCTCGGCAAGAATGGAATCGCCCTCGGCGCGCTTGATCAAGTGCAAGAAGCCGGAACCCGAGAAACGCGCGCCGGCGTTATTTGCAACGGAGTTCACCACCTCCCGATTGCCGCGGGTCACGAGCACGTCCGTGACCGAGTGCTCGAGGGATTTTCGTTTCGAGATCGCGAGCAGATGCGGCTGACTCTTGGTCTGGGCGTTGGCAACCAGGGTGTTGGCATCGAGACGTTCGGAGTTCCGGAGTACGGGGCCGGCGACATCGATCGAATCGTCGAAGGCGAGTTTGTGGATGATGTTGATCGGTGCGTGGTTGATCTGCGCCAGCCGTGTTGCAAGTTCGGCGCGGGCCGCAACTTCAATCTCATCCGCGAGCCGCCCGATGACCTCGCCAAAGGTGCATGTCTCGTCGTCGCTGTACCGGCCGGCAATCAATAGATTGGTCGCATGCCGCACCGCGTGCAGACAGCTTTCGGCGGTTCCTCGTGATACGGCATCGTCGAGATCTTGTAGAAACGTCTTTGCGTCATTCATGTTCGGCAGGCCTCAAATCGCAGCGCATGCGCATAATACTGTCGGCTAGGTTCAATCGTACCCCGGCAAACACAACTTTTCAGTAAAGGAGCAAAAAAGACGACGTCGCTAAATATTCGCTAAAATGCGCATCAGTCGGTTGGCTTGTCGGTTAGGCGGATCCCCGCAAGGTTGCGGTTGTTCGGGAGCTGGACTGCGGCGGCGGGTGCGAAGCCGGCATTCCCCGCTCGAAACCGCATTTTCTTCGGCGACCATCGCAGCTGTGACCTCATCGCGGTCTCAAGCCGGTGATGGCTAGCGACGCGTCGAGCGCTTCGATGGTGAGCAGGCGGTCAATCCAATGGTTCGACTTTGACGATTGAAGCGCCATGATTGCTGCCGGTCCAGAAAGTGACCGGCGTTGTGGTGTTATCCACGAAAACTCGCCGGATGTTGGTCGAGCGCGGCAACAGATAATCAACCATCTCGCCGGTTCGGGTGTTCAGACGCGTCACCTGGTCCGTAACCATCGAGCCGGTCCACGCCTCCTCGTTCCTGTCGAGGGTGACATCGTAGGGCGATGCCCAGCGTGTACCGAGCTTCCACTCCTTGAACTGTTCGGTCCGGGTGTCGAACATTCCGATGCGATCGCCCCGGTATTCGCCGAACCACAGCCGGTCCTGCGCGTCCATGCTGCCGCGCCGCGGCGCGGAGCGAGCCGTGGGAATTTCGAACAGTCTGACCTCGCCGGTCACGGCGTCGACGCGTCCGATGTGCTGCTGACGGAAGTCGGTGAAATAGGCATTGTTTTTCGAGTCCGGGATGACGTCGTAGATATTGTGCGGCTCGCCCTTGGGGGCGTTCTTGAACGGCTCCCACGTCTCGATCTTGCCGGTCGCGACGTCGAGGCGGTGCACGCCGGCAAAGCCGTTGTTCTGCGCCCAGACCTTGCCGTCGACATGCGAGCTTTGCGCGCTCGCCATATTGACCTGCGCGGCGTCGATGTTCTGTTCTGACGGCAACGGCCAAAACTGGAATGACCCGGCCTTGCGGTCGAATTTGACGATCGTCGCCTGATACATGTTGCCAAGCCACAAATTGCCGGCCTTGTCGGCGCGCAGGCCGAGAAAGCCGGTCGGGAAGTCGGGCTTGTGCTCGGGAACCGGATACTCCGTGACCTTTCCGGTCTTGGGATCGAGCCTGCCGAGATTCTGTTCGCCGAAACTCGAATACCAGACGATGCCATCCGCATCCGCGATCACGTCGTGCGGCGAGATCGTCTCGCGCGGCAGACGGTATTCCGTATAGATGACCCGCGTCGCCCGGCCGGTCGGGCGCGCAAAGGTCTTGAGTGGATAGCTCCACGGCGAACCGGCGCTGAGATTGATGGTGCCGAGATAGTCCGCGAGCGCGCGGTAGACCTGGACGCGCTGGTCGCCGCGCTCCTCCATCAAACGCTCGGCGCGGCGCAATTGCGGATGCGCCGGTATGCTCTGGTTCACGTAGCCCTGCATGCGCGGCAGGATCTGCGTGAGAAAGGCATCGGAGTCGTATTTCGAGCGCACGATGCGCTCGAGCGTGTGGCAGCCCACGCAGTTGAGCAACTGGCCCTTTTGCTGATCGGTGCCGGGAATGCTCGCCAACCATTCGCCATTGGACAATTGCGCGGCGAGGTCTGCGGTCTTGCGCAGCTTGAGGTCCAGTGTCGCGGCTTTCTGCTCCGGGATTTCGACGGCGTCGTGATGGTCCAGCTCGTAGCCGACCGCGCGCACGCGGAGCACATATTGACCTGGATCCAACTTGCTCGCCGGGAAGCTGAAGCGGCCATCCTTGCCGGTGACGACCGTGAACGTGACGGTCGAGCCTTCCTTGGTGGCGCTCACCAACACTCCCTCCATGGCGTTTTCCTCGGCGGAACTGACGAGGCCGGTCAGTGCGGGGCCTTGCGTCTGCGCCAGGGTGGCGCCCGAAAGCAGCATGGCGAACGCCGAACTGGCGGCGGCGAAAAAGTGACGATGGCGCATGGGTTCCTCCCGGAAGGTGTTGTTCTTCTTGCTTCTTGCCGGTACAGGCCCTGCGGCCTGCACGTCGTAACCAGTCGTCTGCGCGCCGGGCGGTCCGCTGTTCGGGCCGACTACCTCGATGCCTTCGACAGATATGCGATGAGATCGGCGCGGTCGCTCGCGTTCGACATGCCGGCATAGGGCATGCGGTTGGCCGGCACCGCGGCTTGCGGATCAGTGATGAACTTGTCGAGTGCCTCCGGCGTCCAGGTAATCCCGCTGCGTTTGATCGCCGGCGAGTAGCGGAAATCGGCGAGCTCGCCGGCCTTGCGCGAAAAAATGCCGTGCAAGCTCGGCCCGACATTATTGGCGCCGGCCTCCAATCTGTGGCAGGCGGCGCAATCCTGGAAGCGCGCTTCGCCGCGCGCGGCGTCGCCGTCGGCGCGGGCCGCGCCCGCCAGCAGCAGGGTCATCACCAGCGCCGCCGTCGCGCGCATCGCGTCGATCATGCCTGCACCAGCGGGCCCGGATTTTTCACGTAGCGGTTCTTGATGGCGTCCGCGGTCCAGTAGGCAAGGGCGCCCACCGGACCGGTCGGGTTGTACGATGAATTGTGCGGGAACACGTTGGCGCCGACCACGAACAGATTGTGGCAGTCCCAACTCTGCAGATATTTGTTGAGCGCGCTGTCGCGCGGATTGGTGCCCATGATGGTGCCGCCGGTATTGTGCGTGCTTTGGTAGGGCACCACGGTCCACGGATCGGTGCGCGCGGACGCGGGGTTGAGTCGCGTGGGATTCATCGATTTCGCGATGTCGTTGATCAGCCCTGCAGCGTGGCGGCCCATCTTGTGTTCGTTGCTCTGGTAATCGAACGTCATGCGCATCAGCGGCTGACCGAACGCGTTGCGATAGGTCGAGTCGAGGTCGTAGCAATTGTAGCGGTTGGCCATGACGCTGCCGCTGGCACTGATCACCATCGCGGTCTGGTACCATTTGGCCGTTGCCCGTTTCCATTCGCTGCCCCATAGCGGCGTGCCCGACGGCACCGGGCGATAGCCGATCGGCAGCGGGGTATTAAAGCCGCCGGACACGTTATAGCCGCCGACGAAATCATGCGGCGCGCGGTCGAACGCCCAGTTGGTGTTGAAGTCGTCGATGGTGGCGTTGGAGCCGCCGGCGTTCATGAACGGGTTGAAATATTTGCCATCGAAGAACAGCGTCGCGGCGGCGCCGGTCTGATAGCAATAATTCTTGCCGATCACGCCCTTCTGAGCGACCGGATCGTAGGGGGTTCCGATGCCCGACAGCAGCATCAGGTGCACGTTGTTGATGGCATAGGCGCATAGCAGCACGATGGTTGCCGGCTGCTCGAATTCCTCGCCGTTGAGCACATTGGTGTAGCTGACGCCGGTGACGCGCCGGCCGTCGGAATCCTTGAGCACCTTGGTGACCCAGGAATGCGTGCGCAGCTCAAAATTCGGATTGCGCATGGCGATCGGGATCACCGTCAAGTGCGGGCTGCCCTTGGCGTTGGCTTCGCAGCCGAAGCGCTGGCAATAGCCGCAATATTGGCAGCCGCCGAATTTCGAGCCGTCCGGGTTGGTATAGGGTTGCGAGGCATTCGCCGACGGCCGCGGGAACGGATGGTAGCCGGCATTGCGCGCCGCATCGCTGAACATCTCGCTCGCCAGGATCGGCGTCAGCGGCGGCAACGGATAGTCGCGTGCGCGCGACGCTTCGAACGGATTACCGCCGGAGAGGATCTGCCCGCCGATATTGCCGGCCTTGCCGGAGACTGCCGCGGTATATTCAAACTTGTCATAGTAAGGTTCGAGCTCGGCATAGGTGATGCCCCAGTCCTGGATTGTCATGTCGTCGGGAATGAATTTCTTGCCGTAGCGCTCTTCGTAATTGGAGCGGATCTTGAATTCCATGTCGGTCCAGCGCCAGGTGTGACCGCTCCAGTGCACGCCGGAGCCGCCCACCACCTCGCCGGGCAGGAACGAGCCGAGTCGGCGCATCGGCAGCGCTTCCTGCTGCGGATTGTTGCGCACGGTGATGGTGTCACGCGCGGTGTCCTGCATCAGGTCGTGGCGCACGACATAGCGCAACTCGTCGCGGATATTGGGCAGCGAATAGTCGTTCTCGCTCGAACGCGGGGCGCCGCGCTCGAGCGCGACCACCTTCAGGCCGGCCTCGGTGAGTTCCTTGGAAAGAATGCCGCCGGTCCAGCCCAGCCCGACGATGACGACATCGACCTCTTTGAGTTTTGTGGTCATGGCGCGCCCTTCAGCTCATGTCCGAAATGCCGAGCGGCGTGGTCGGGAATGGCTTGCCGCGATATTTCTCCACGTGATCGCGATGCACTGCGATGATGCCGGGAAAGCCGATGATCGCCCATCCCGCCTTGTTGCGGTTGCCGCCGTAAATCGGGTCGGAATACATCCCCTCGATCACGGTCTGATAAAGCGTCGCCCAGAACACCCGAACCGGCAGTCCATTGTCGAAAACTATTTTGCCGGTGGACAGGCCGACCAGCACCTCCTGGCGCTGCGCGTCCTCGATCCGGTCGAATGATTTGCCGTAAGCCTTGCGGCAATGCGCGTTGGTGGCCTCGATGCCGGCGCGATAAAGCTGCGCAGGCGTCAACGGCAGTTGGTAGCCCTGGCTCGAAGTGCCCTGCCGCCACGGACCCTGCATGTAGAGGCGTTCACCCTTGCCCCAGGCGCCGGCAAGGGCGCGATCGATGTAGACATTGACGCCGAGATCGGTGCCCTTCGGGCTGATCTCATCGGCGGGCACCATGTGATCCACCAGGCTCTCGACGAAGGCAGCCTCATCGAGATTGAGGAAGGCGTATCCGGCGGCTTGTGGCGCAACGGCGGTTGCCGCGGGCGCGGCTGGCTCGGCCTGTGCGGTTTCTGGCGTTACAATCGCTGCACTTCCGCCTGCCGCGGCGGCGCCGCCGACCACGGCGGTCTTGAGAAAGTCGCGCCGGTCGAGCTTTTGCTCGGTCATGATCGCCTCCCTGCCTCCGGGATTTGAAATCCGCAAGGTCATGCTTTTGGGAGAGAGCATGCTGTTTTTGGCTCAACCCGGCAAGACAGGATTGAGATGGCTACGATGTCGCCGGCGGATAACGCCCGACGGTTTGTGCACCGCAAGAGTGCTCGACGTTCATCGGCAGCCCAGGTTTCCGATGGCGTTGGCGGAAAGGTTCTTGGTGATGCAGCTGGCCTGGTCTTCGCAATTCTGAGGGCCCCGACCGTCTTGCGTACTCAGCAGGGCTTCCGGATGGCCTGCCGGGACGAGCCCGCCGTGATCGTGACCGACTATTTCATGCCGAATGGCAATGCCCAATATTTGCTGACGAGGTTGCGCACCACGGCGGCGACCGCGAACATTCCGGTTATTGTTCTTTCCGGACAACAGCTCAATGACATGACGGTACAAAGCCTGGGGCGAGAGATTTGCGGCCATCCGGGTGCGACGCAAATCCTCAGGAAATCCCAGGACACCTACGCACTGTTCGAAACGTTGAAAAAATTCTGTGGCTTCGAACGGGAACCCGTCAACTTGGTCTGAGAAAACGGCGTCCGCGATTATCGGAGCGACACCCCCGTCGCCGTTTCGAGCTCGGCGATGGCTTGCGATGCGTTCAGCACCTTGATGGTGGTCATGCCCATTTCGCGCGCCGGTTTCAGATTGACGCCGAGATCGTCGAGGTAAACGCAAGCCTTGGGGTCGACACCCAGCTTCTCGGCCATCATCCGATAGATGCGGGGGTCTGGCTTCCTGAGACCGATCTTGGCCGACTCGATGACATGATCGAACAGCGCCATCACTTCCGCGACGTAGAGCGATCGGCCGCCGAGGCTTCCGATGGCGTTGGCCGGAAGATTGTTGGTGATGCACCCGGTCTTGAACTCCGTCCCGATACGCCGGAGCGCCTCGACCATCTCAGGCCGCAAATCTCCCGACAGAAGCGGCAAGACATCCTTGCCCCGAACCTCCGCGCCCAGCGCAAGCGATTCGGCGGCGAACAGCTGATCGAAGGTTTCGATGTCCACTTCGGCGCGTTCGAATTTCGCCCAGGCATTTTCCCAATGATTATTTGCGTTGGTGCGCCGGATGATGTCGGCGGGCAGCCCGCGCTCGGTTTCGAAACGTGCAAACGCCTCGAACGGCGACGTCGTAAGCACGCCGCCAAAATCCCAGATCACTGCCTCGAGCATCATTTCCCGCCAATGTGAGCGCCGTTCGTGGAAACGGCTAGCACGGCGGCCTTGCGGGGGCCAGCGTCGATCGCCCCTTGGCGAAAACCGTGGTGCGGGTTATTTCTGCTCGGATGAAGATCTTGCTTCTGACGGTTGCGGGCCTGGCGTTGATCCTCTGCGCGCCCGCCTATGCGATCGTCGGCGGTGGGGTGCCGTCTGCCGATGGTATCGGGCGCTCGGTCGTGACCATCGTGGGCTCGCGCGGCAACTTTTGCAGCGGCGCCCTGATCGCTCCGAAGCTGGTGTTGACGGTGGCGCATTGCGTGCAGCCCGGCGCCACCTACAAGATTGTCGAGTACGGCGCCGATAAGCAGCCCCAGCTGCATGACGTGAAAGGCGTGGCCATTCACCCGTCATTCAATCTGCAGGCGATGATGGCGCATCGCGCCACCGCCGATGTCGCGTTGCTGCAGCTCGAAGCGTCGCCCAAGGGAAAAAATGCATCGCTGCTCGGCGTGCCGCAGGCGCCGATGGTCGCCGGCAGCCGGTTCACGATCGCCGGAATCGGCGTAACCGCCCGCGGCGAAGGCAAAAGCGGCGGGACCATTCGCGTCGCCGGCCTGGTCGCGACCGGCCGGCCGGGAAGCTTGCAGATTCGCCTCGTCGATCCCGTCGGACAGGGCGCGCGCGACGGGCTTGGCGCCTGCACCGGGGATTCCGGAGGCCCGGTGTTTGAGGATCGCCAGATCGGCCCTGCCATTGTCGGCGTCATCAGTTGGTCGACCGGACCAAACGGCGCCGCGGGCTGCGGCGGCCTGACCGGCGTCACGCCGCTCACACTTTACCGAGACTGGATTGTGCAGACCGCCCGCCAGTGGGGCGAGGCGCTGTAGGCACGAACGTTCAATGCCGCTTTTGGTTCGGCTTCCACGGCGGCGGCGGATTCTCTCCGCTGACCGCCTGCGGATCGAATTTGCGCGTCACTTTTATGGCGGCCTGGCTGATATCGAGCAGGGAGCGGCGGCCCTCCTCCATGAAGGCGCCCGAACGCTTATTGAAGCTCTCGGCCAGTTCGCGAATGGTCCTCACTTTATCATACAGTTCGTCGGCGCTTCCGCTTCCCAGGCCCGGCACGAGGTTATCGATCTTTGCCATGGCGCCGTCGAAGCTCTCGAAAGCGCCGTCAGCCTTGCGAATGATGCTGTCGATCGCGTCGCCCTTGCTCGCCAACGTCGCCGTATAGGTCTCGAAATTTGATAGCGTATCTTTCAGCATCGCCTGGTTACCGACGAGGATCCGGTCGACGCTGTGCAGTGTATCGCGGATCGACTGCACCTCGCTGAGGTCGGCCGTCAGGGTCGGAATGCCATCCTTATCCAGCGGTACCGGAGGTGCGGCGGCCGCGCCGCCGGTCAGCGATATCGCCGCCACGCCCGTGAGCCCCTGGAATTCCAGGCCGACCACCGTGTCCTTGCGGATCGGCGCGCTGTTGTCCACCATGGCGAGGGCCACCACCTTGCGAGGGTTGTCGAGCTTGAGCGACCTTATTTCGCCGACCTGAACGCCGTCGAAGTTCACGTTGCCGCCTTGGCGCAGGCCGCTGGCGGAACCTTCGAAAACGATGCGCATGCTCGCCGAAGCTTTCATCCTAAAATCCGGCTGCGATGCACTTTGCCATTGCCGGGTTGTACCGGCAAAACCAACCTGGCGAAAGGCCGATGCCGGCGGCGCCACGCTTGGCGGCGCTTCTTGACAGAGCCAAAGGCCGGGGTCACCTTTTGATCGAACTCTGCTGCGCGCCTTGCAACGAAAAACAAGAATGTTGGAGGAAACTGTGCCGAAATTGCTGAGCACGGATGAAGTCGCCGATTATCGCGACCGTGGCTACCACTTCCCGATCGATGCGCTGAGCGCTGGCGAAGTGACCAAATTTCGTCGCAGGAGATTGCCGTCGATGTCGACGAAGAGAAGGCCGTCTTCGTCGAACTGAAGCCCGGCCAGGCCTCACTTCATCACGTGCTGCTGTTCCACGGCTCGGAGCCGAACCGTTCCGATGACCGGCGCATCGGTCTCGCCATCCGCTACATCCCGACCCATCTGAAGCAGGCGGTCGGCCAGAAGGATTGGGCGACGCTCGTGCGCGGCAAGGATAGTTACGGCCACTTCCAGCCGGAATATGTGCCGAAGCGCGACCTCGAGCCGGAGGCGCTGGCCTTCCACAAGGCGGTGTCGGAAGAGCAGGTGCGCGTGCTCTATCGCGGCACCGGCAAGACCGCCTATCGCGCGTGACGCCGATGCAACGCAAGTTTTCCGTCGCGGGCAGCCCAGGACGATAGATCAATCAAGCCACATCCGATCAAGATCCCGCGGATCCGGACACTACCCGCAGTACGGGGTCGAAAGCCATTGCGTCTGGTGGATCATCCTGCTCGGGCGTCGCGGCTTGTCGCACCAGGGGAACCAGCAAGCGACAGATCAGACCTTCGGAACGCCAGTCGAATAACGCCTTTCCGCCGAGCTGTGACTCGATACTGGCGATCACGCTTCGGGTTCCGAATCCTCTCGACGTCGGCTTGCGCACCATCGGGCCGCCGGTCTCTTCCCATGCAAGCATGAGGAAATCGCCCTGCATTTCCCATCCGATGGACAGGCGCCCTGACAACGTGGAGAGCGCACCATATTTCGCCGAATTGGTGACGAGTTCGTGCAAAGCCAGCGCCAATGTTTGCGCCGTCGCGGGCTGCAACTGAACTTCCGAGCCGCTTAATCTGATCTGGCCGGCCTCGAAATACGGCGCCAGTTCCTCGTCGACCAGCCGCTTGATTTCCGCGCCCTGCCAGCTCGACAAGGAGAGAATGGTATGCACCCGCGCCAGCGTCGTGATGCGACCTTCAACCGCCTGAATGTAGGCGCCGACATTTGGAGCCCGCGTCAATCGAACGATTGATTGCGCCAGCGCCAACGCGTTTTTCGCGCGGTGGTCGACTTCCCGGCTCAACAGATTTTGACGTTCTTCCGCACGCTTGCGTTCGGTAATATCGACCGTGACGCCGCTGACGTGGACGACGCGCCCGCGCTTGTCGAGCGTCGCCGCCGCCGTCCCGACGCACCAGCGCACCTCGCCATCTGGCCGAGTGACCCGAAACTCGGCTTCGTAAGATGTTGTACCCTTTGCAAACTGGGCCATCCCCCGGCGCAACGCGTGGGCATCTTCCGGATGAAGCATGGCCTCAACGCTGGCCGCGGTCACTTCAAAATTCTGCGGCTCGACGCCAAAGATCTGATACTGGCCTTCGTCCCACATCCAGTCGCCGTTGACCCAGTCCCAATCCCAGGATCCCATTTTGCCCGCCGCGATAGCCATGCTGCGGCGTCGCTCGCTCTCGATCAGTCTCGCCGTTGATTCCTCCAGCTCCGACGTTCGAGCCCGGACGCGATGCTCAAGCTCGGCGTTGAGCCGCTCCAGCTGCGCGGTTTTGCGATAAAGCTCGGCGAAGACCCTTATCTTTGCACGCAACACCTCCGGAACAACGGGCACCGGAACGTAGTCGACCGCACCCATCTCATAGCCGCGAAGCCGGTCGATATCGCTCACCTGAATCGCCGAAATGAAAATCATCGCCGTCTTCTGGAAGCGGGGATGCTCGCGGATCATGGCGGCAAGCTCGAAGCCGTCCAGTTCCGGCATGCAAACGTCGAGCAGAATGACCGCGACCTCGTTCTTCAGCAGATACTCTAGCGCTTCCCGCCCGGAAGCGGCGGCCACGAGATTTTCTCCAAGCTCCTTCAATATGACTTCGTAGGCGAGCAGCTTCGCCGGCTGATCGTCTACAAGAAGGATGTTTACTTTTTCGTGGTCCATCATCGAGCGCCAGTCAACGGTGTAGCCACATGCGTATGGCGAGGAGCAGCTGCTCGGTGTTGACCGGCTTGGCCTGATAGTCGGAGGCGCCTGCCTCCAGGCATTTCTCCCGATCGCCGATCATCGCCTTGGCGGTCAAGGCGATGATCGGCAGGCGGCGGAATGACGGGTTTTGGCGAATGACCCCGATGGTCTGGTATCCGTCCATGTGCGGCATCATGATATCCATCAGGACGATCGCGATTTGGGGGCTCGATTCGACAAGTGCGACGGCCTCACTGCCTGTCGTGGCGGTCAGCACCTTCATGCCGCGCCGCTCCAACACGCTGCTCAGCGCGAAGATGTTGCGCGCGTCGTCGTCCACCAGCAGCGCGGTCCTGCCGATCAGATCATCATCGGAACTATTGAGCTTTTCGAGCATCCGCTGCTTCTCGATCGGCAATTCCGTGATCACACGGTGCAAAAACAGCGACGTCTCGTCGAGCAGCCGTTCCGGCGACTCCACGCCTTTGACCACGATGCTTCGCGCCATGGTGTGCAGTTCCGCATCTTCCTCGACTGAAAGTTCGCGGCCCGTGAACACGACCACGGGCACGTTGGACAGCGAGGCGTCGTTGCGGATCTGGTCAAGCACCTCAAAACCGCTCATGTCGGGCAGCCGCAAATCCAGCACCACGCAATCGCAGGGACTTTCCCGCAAGGTGGAAAGCGCGCCGGCGCCGGTATCGGCTGTGACGATCTCGATGTCCTTGTGATCGAGCAACTCCCGGATGCTGAGCTGTTCCGCCGCATTATCCTCCACGATCAGCAGCCGCTTGCGGCGGGGCTTGGCGTATTCCTTGATCTCCGACAACGCCGCGCTCACGCCTTCGGTCGTGGTCGGCTTGTTGACAAAGGAAAACGCGCCGCGCGCCAGCGCGTGCTGGCGGTCCTCGTCGAGCGTGATGATCTGGACCGGGATGTGCCGGGTCAGAGGGTTGTGCTTGAGCTGGCTGAGCACGGTCCAGCCCAGCATGTCGGGCAGGAAGACATCGAGCGAGACTGCAGCCGGCTGGAATTGCTTGGCGAGATCCAGCGCCTCCGAGCCGCGCGCGGCAACCAGGACCTTGAAGCCCTTGTCGCGGGCGAGATCGATCAGCACCCGGGCATAATGCGGGTCGTCTTCAACGATCAGAAGAATGGTGTCTCCCGGCTCGAGATTTAACCGGTCGTCCGACGGCGCTTCGATGACCCGTTCCTGAGCCGGGACCTGCAGCGCCGGCATCGTATTGTACGGCGACAGGGCAGGCGCGCGAGGCGCAACGGTCGGGCCCGAATATTTGAGCGGCAGATAAAGCACAAACGAACTGCCCTTGCCGGGTGTACTGCGCAAATGGATTTCGCCGCCGAGCAGATTTGCAAGCTCCCGGCTGATGGCAAGGCCGAGGCCGGTGCCGCCGTATTTTCGGCTGGTGCCTGCATCCGCCTGCTGGAACGCCTCAAAGATCAGCTTCTGTTTTTCCGAGGGAATACCTATGCCGGTGTCGGAAACCTCAAAGGCGACAACTGCTGGAGCTTGATTCAGGATCGGATGCTCGCGGCTCCAGCCCCCGACCGCCGCCGAGACGTTCAGCCGCACGCCGCCCTCGGCGGTAAACTTGAACGCGTTCGACAGCAGGTTCTTCAGCACCTGCTGCAGTCGCTTCGAATCGGTGACGATACTGCGGCCCAAATTGGGATCGAGCGTGATGTTGAATGACAGCTGGCGGTTTTCCGCTTCGTGCCGGAACGGCCTTCCGACCGTCTCAAGCAGATTTGAGGTAAGGATCTCTTCCGCATCGACCGTCACGGTTCCCGATTCGATTTTCGACAGATCGAGAATATCGCTGATCAGGTTGAGCAGGTCGGTGCCTGCGCCGTGGATGGTTCGGGCAAACTCGACCTGCTTCACCGACAGATTGCCGTCCGGGTTCTCTGTGAGTTGCTGGCCGAGAATCAGAATGCTGTTGAGCGGCGTACGCAGCTCATGCGACATGTTGGCCAGGAATTCCGACTTGTACTTCGAGGTCAGGGAAAGTTCCGTCGCCTTCTCTTCCAGCGCGCGCCGGGCCTGCTCGATTTCCTGGTTCTTCCTCTCCACCTCGACGTTGCGTTCGGCCAGCTGTTGCGCCTTTTGCTCGAGCTGTTCGTTGGTCTGCTGCAGTTCCTTCTGCTGGGTCTGCAATTCGCCGGCGAGCTGTTGCGATTGCTTCAACAGACCTTCGGTCTGCATCGTCGCCTCGATGCTGTTGAGCACGATACCGATGCTGTCAGTGAGCTGTTCGAGAAAGGTCATCTGCGAAGTCGTGAACGAACTGACCGAAGAGAGCTCGATGACGGCCTTGACTTGGTTCTCGAACAAGACCGGAAGCACCACAAGATTCTTCGGCCTGACGCGCAGCAGCGCCGAATTGATCGAAATCGCATCGGTCGGGATGTCCGAGATCAGCCGCTGACGTTTGTCCATGGCGCTTTGCCCGACCAGGCCCTCGCCAAATTGCACGAGTTGCGGGTGAGGGTTGGTTCCGTCGCCGGCATAGGCCGACAGCAGACGCAGTTGCGGACTGTCTTCATTTTCGACCTGGTAGATCACGCCCATATGGGCATTCACCAGCGGCGTCAGCTCGGTCAGGAGCAGCCGGCCCACGGTGGTGAGGTCGCGCTGGCCCTGCAGCATGTTGGTAAACTTTGCGAGGTTGGTCTTCAGCCAGTCCTGTTCGGTGTTCACGTCGGTGGTCAGACGCAGGTTGCCGATCATGGTGTTGATGTTGTCTTTGAGCTCGGCCACTTCGCCGCGCGCATCGACCTGAATCGAGCGGGTGAGGTCGCCCTTGGTGACGGCGGTGGCAACCTCGGCGATGGCGCGCACCTGGGAGGTGAGGTTGGCGGCCAGCAGGTTGACGTTGCCGGTGAGATCCTTCCAGGTGCCGGCGGCACCCGGCACGTTGGCCTGACCGCCGAGCCGGCCTTCGACGCCGACCTCGCGCGCCACGCTGGTGACCTGATCGGCGAAGGTCGCCAGGGTGTCGGTCATGTTGTTGATGGTTTCGGCAAGGGCTGCGACTTCGCCCTTCGATTTCACGGTCAGGTTCTGCTTCAGGTCGCCGTTGGCGACGGCCGTCACCACCTTGACGATGCCGCGCACCTGTTCGGTCAGGTTGGCCGCCATGAAGTTGACGGTGTCGGTCAGATCCTTCCAGGTGCCGGCCACGCCGGGGACTTGCGCCTGGCCACCGAGCTTGCCCTCGGTGCCGACCTCGCGCGCCACCCGCGTCACTTCGCCGGCGAAGGCGTTCAACTGGTCCACCATGGTGTTGATGGTGTTTTTCAGCTCGAGAATCTCGCCCTTCACGTCGACCGTGATCTTGCGCGACAGGTCGCCGCGCGCCACCGCGGTGGTGACTTCGGCGATATTGCGGACCTGGGTGGTCAGGTTGGCGGCCAACAGGTTGACGTTGTCGGTGAGATCCTTCCAGGTGCCGCCGACGCCGGGCACCACGGCCTGGCCGCCGAGGCGTCCCTCGGTGCCGACTTCACGCGCCACGCGCGTCACTTCGGCGGCGAACGAGCGCAGCTGCTCGACCATGGTGTTCAACGTATCCTTGAGCAGCAGGATCTCGCCGCGGACGTCGACCGTGATCTTTTTCGACAGGTCGCCGCCGGCGATCGCGGTCGCGACCTCGGCGATGTTGCGGACCTGTGCGGTCAGGTTTGATGCCATGAAGTTGACGTTGTCGGTGAGGTCTTTCCAGGTGCCGGCGACTTCCGGCACCTCGGCCTGACCGCCGAGCTTGCCTTCGGTGCCGACTTCGCGCGCGACGCGCGTCACCTCGGAGGCGAAGGCGTTAAGCTGGTCGACCATCGTATTGATGGTGTTCTTGAGCTCGAGAATTTCACCTTTGACGTCCACGGTGATCTTGCGCGACAGGTCGCCGCGCGCGACCGCGGTGGTCACTTCGGCGATGTTGCGAACCTGCGCGGTTAGATTGCCCGCCATCGAGTTCACGCTGTCGGTCAGATCCTTCCAGGTGCCGGCGACGCCCGGCACGTTGGCCTGGCCGCCGAGCCGGCCTTCGGTGCCCACCTCGCGCGCCACCCGCGTCACCTCGCCGGCGAAGCGGTTGAGCTGGTCCACCATGGTATTGAGGGTTTCTTTCAGCTGCAGGATTTCGCCGCGCACGTCGACGGTGATCTTGCGCGACAGGTCGCCGCCGGCGATCGCGGTTGCCACCTCGGCGATGTTGCGAACCTGCGCGGTCAGATTACCCGCCATCGAGTTGACGCTGTCGGTCAGGTCCTTCCAGGTGCCGGCCACGCCGGGCACCTCGGCCTGACCGCCGAGCTTGCCGTCGGTCCCGACTTCGCGGGCGACGCGCGTCACCTCGCCGGCGAAGGCGTTGAGCTGATCGACCATGGTGTTGAGCGTTTCCTTCAACTGAAGAATTTCGCCCGAAACATTCACGGTGATCTTTTTCGATAGGTTGCCCTTGGCGACCGCGGTTGCGACTTCGGCGATGTTCCTGACCTGGCCGGTCAGGTTGCTCGCCATCGAATTGACGCTGTCGGTCAGATCCTTCCAGGTCCCGGCGACACCGCGCACCAGCGCCTGGCCGCCGAGCTTGCCCTCGGTGCCGACCTCGCGCGCCACGCGCGTCACTTCACCGGCAAACGCGTTGAGCTGATCGACCATGGTGTTGATGGTGTCTTTCAGTTCCAGAATCTCGCCGCGGACGTCGACTGTGATTTTCTTCGACAGGTCGCCATTGGCCACCGCGGTCGTCACTTCCGCGATGTTGCGAACCTGCGCCGTCAAATTGCTCGCCATCGAGTTGACGCTCTCGGTCAGATCCTTCCAGGTGCCGGCCACGCCCAGCACGTTGGCCTGACCGCCGAGCCTGCCCTCGGTGCCGACTTCGCGGGCGACGCGCGTCACCTCACCGGCGAAGGCGTTGAGCTGGTCGACCATGGTATTGAGCGTTTCCTTCAGCTGCAGGATTTCGCCGGACACGTTTACGGTAATCTTCTTGGAAAGGTCGCCGCCCGCGATCGCGGTGGCGACGTCGGCGATGTTGCGCACCTGGGCGGTGAGGTTGCTGGCCATGAAGTTGACGTTGTCGGTGAGATCCTTCCAGGTTCCGGCGACGCCGGGGACCTGCGCCTGTCCGCCGAGCTTGCCCTCGGTTCCGACCTCGCGCGCGACGCGCGTCACTTCGGAGGCAAAGGAATTGAGCTGGTCGACCATCGTGTTGATGGTGTCCTTCAACTCCAGAATTTCGCCGCGGACGTCCACGGTGATTTTTCGGGAAAGGTCGCCGCGCGCGACCGCGGTCGTGACGTTGGCGATGTTGCGAACCTGCGCGGTCAGGTTGCCGCACATCGCGTTCACGGAGTCGGTGAGATCCTTCCAGGTTCCGGCGACGCCGGGCACGATGGCCTGGCCGCCGAGCTTGCCATCGGTGCCGACTTCGCGGGCGACGCGGGTAACTTCGGAAGCGAACGAGCGCAGTTGGTCCACCATGGTGTTGATGGCTTCCTTCAACTGCAGAATTTCACCGCGCACGTCGACGGTGATCTTCTTGGACAGGTCGCCGTTGGCGACTGCGATGGTCACCTCGGCGATGTTTCGAACCTGGCCGGTGAGGTTGTTGGCCATCGAGTTCACGCTTTCGGTGAGGTCTTTCCAGACACCCGTCACCTCGGGAACCTGCGCCTGACCTCCGAGCTTGCCCTCGGTTCCGACTTCACGCGCGACGCGCGTCACCTCGGAGGTGAACACGCTAAGCTGCTTGATCATGGTGTTGACGATATTCGCCGACTGCAGAAACTCGCCGCCCAATGGCCGGCCATCGACATCCAGTTTTACGGTCTGCAACAAGTTGCCCTGGGCAACGGCGGCAACGGCGCGGGTCACTTCACGGGTGGGCCACAGCAGGTCGTCGATCAGGGTGTTTACCGAACCCTCCATGTCCGCCCATGATCCGCTGGGCAGATCGAACTTAACGCGTTGCCGGGTTTTTCCTTCGCGGCCGACGACCTGGCCGACATGCTCCAGTTGCTGCGCCATTCTCTGATTGGCCGCGACGATTTCATTAAAAGTGTCGGCGATCTTGCCCTCGATGCCCAGGTGATCACCGGTCATTCGCACCGAAAAATCCCCGCCTCGCATCGCCTGAAGCGCGTGCAACAGATCCTGCACTTTGCGACCCCACGAAGGGTCGATGCTGCGCCGGGGTCGAGATCACTCATGGTATCCCCTCAAGGAAAGCGCGCGGCAGAATCCGAACTACAGCGGCTTTCCGCCATAGAAGCGCCTGCAAATTGCCAAATCAACAGGAAGATCGGGTACTTCCAAAGATTGCCGTTCCGCAAAATTCGGCCAGATTACGCTAATTTCTAAGCCTGTTATTTGTTCCGACTCGTCCGAAAAAAATTAAAGATGCACCGAGCCGGCACCGGAAGGTCGGCTGTCGACGCTCACGCGATGATGTTTCCAGCCGGTTCCGAATTTAACCCGAGCGGCTGCGGGTCCCGTGTGCAGCCATATGTCCGTCGGCGGACATTGATTGCGCGGCCGACAATGAGCCGAATCATGCGCGTCCATGTATTGGACGAGCGATTGGCATCGTTGGTCTTTGGCAACTTTAAGTCAACGCCCATTCTTCGGCGCTGGCACCGGCGAGCGCCCCGATGCCGTCATCCAGCACATAGGCGTCGTCGGCGATCTCCAGGCTCATTCGCGCGTTCTGTTCGACCAGGAGGACCGAAATGCCCTCGGCTTTCATCTGCTGGACGATGCGAAACACTTCGCGCACGATCAGCGGCGCCAATCCTTGCGAAGGCTCGTCGAGTATCAGCAGCCGCGGGTTCAATAGTAACGCGCGGCCGATCGACAGCATCTCCTGCTCGCCGCCGGAAAGTTGCCGGCCGCGATTGAGTTTGCGCTCCTCCAGGCGAGGGAACAGCTGGTAGATCCGCTCGACCGTCCAGGGGCCGCCACGCTCGAGCGGAACTTTCAGATTTTCCTCGACGCTGAGATTGGCGAAGATGCGCCGGCCCTCGGGCACATAGCCGACGCCGCCCTGGGCTGCGATGCGGAAGGTCGGCCAATGCGTGGTGTCCTCGCCGAAGATGGTAATCTTGCCTTCGCGCGCCGGCGTCAGGCCCATCAGGCTTCGCAGCGTCGTGGTCTTGCCCGCGCCGTTTCGTCCAAGCAGCGCCGTGATCTTGCCCTCGGCGACTTCGAGGCTGACGCCATGCAGGATATGGCTTTTGCCGTAGTAGGTGTGGAGGCCCTCGGCTGTCAGTGCTGCGGTCATGCGGCGCTGCCCAGATAGGCGGCCTGAACGGCCTCGTTGGCCGCGATCTCCGTGGGCGTGCCCTGCGCCAGCATCTTGCCCTGGTCGAGCACGCAGATGCGGTCGGCGAGATGAAATACCACGCGCATGTCGTGTTCGATCAGCACGATGGTGTAATTGCTGTCGCGGTGCAGCCGGCGGATCAACTGGGTGATCTGGTAGGTCTCCTGGTCGCCCATTCCGGCGGTCGGTTCATCCAGCAGCAGCAAATGCGGTTTCAGTGCCAGCGCCATCGCAATCTCGGCGGCGCGCTGATCGCCATGCGCGAGTTCGCCGACCAATCGATCGGTCTTGGTTTCCAGCGATACCAGCTTCAGCGTCGCTTCGACGCGTGCGTGGATCTTTGCCTGTTCCGACCGGTTGATCCAGGGCCGCAACCGATATCCACCGGCGACTTCCGCGGCAATGCGGACGTTTTCGAACACCGTAAGTTCCGGAAAGATCTCGGTGATCTGGAACGTCCGGGCCATGCCGAGCGTGACGCGCTGGTGGGTTGAAAGCCTGGTGATGTCGCGGCCATCGAAGATGATGGCGCCGGAGGTCGGCGGAAAAAACCCGGAGATCAGGTTGAAGAAGGTTGTCTTGCCGGCGCCGTTTGGCCCGATGATCGCGCACAATTCTCCCTTCGCGACGCTGAGCGAGACGTCACGCACCGCCACCAGGTTTCCGAACCGCTTGGTGACATTGTTGATATCGAGAACGTTCATGCCTTGCTCCGTTGAATGAAGCCAAGCAGGCCACGCGGGAAAAACAGCACGACGAGGACGAACAGCAGTCCGACAAACGACATCCAGTTGACGGTGATGCTCGACAGGTAATCCTGCAGCACCACGAACACGGCGGCGCCGAGCAGCGGGCCCCAGAAACTGCGCATGCCGCCCATCACCGCCATCATGACGA
>WNFO01001615.1_pt1 | contig 28437 bp, 24 predicted proteins | sample 5400251 | NCBI WGS metagenome assembly WNFO01 (sample SAMN13153354, study PRJNA577476) | soil metagenome | isolation source: 100 cm saprolite under Madrone tree | place: USA:California | collected 2016-06-14
AGCCGAACCGGCGCGTCTTGGTAATCACTGGCGACGGTGAAATGTTGATGGGCTTGGGAGCTCTCGCGACGGTCGCTGTGAAAAGGCCAGACAATTTATCGATTGTTGTTATCGACAATGAGCACTACGGCGAAACAGGAATGCAACGGACCCACACCAGCGCAGGCGTCGACCTTGCCGGCATCGCGTGCAGCTGCGGCTTTCCCCAGACCGCGACCATCAGGCGGGCGGGCGAACTCGATAATGCAGTTTCGAATTTGTACAGGACCAAGGGCCCGGTTTTGGTTGTACTGAAAGTTTCGCCTGCACGCGACCCACTTGTGCTGCCACCATGGGACGGAGCCACGCTGAAGTCGCGTTTCCGCCAGGCCGTGTTAGGGGCGCAGGTCGCCTGAACATTCCCGATGCTTCCAACAAGATGCGTTTCGGTTACTGCGAAGCAGCAGATGACGCGGATTGGTGCAAGATCGCCAGACTCGACTCATTCTACGAGCGTTCTGAGCCGATTGCGTGCCATTATGCCGACGCACCAAGGGATTATGCACCGAGGACGAGATTAATCGTTGCCGAAATCGGGGATGTCGACTTGGCAAGACAGGTCGGCCCTGACTGGTGGCTGAGTATTCGATTTTACCCGCGCGCGCACCCTTCCGGGCTGTATGGGCTCTGCTGGCTGCACGGCAAAATTCAAGGGCTGAAAACGTTCATCGCTCGAGCAAGTTGGACAAATCCTGAGCACGGACAAGCCCTGCATCACTCGAAGCATAATCTGTCGTCCCTGTTTTTCACCTAGATGACACAGCAATTCGATCGTGCCGAACCAGGTAATTGCGCTTCCCATGAAGAATCCTGCGAGAAGAGTGATGCCGCTATCGGATCCGATTCCAAGAATTGCGAAGACGGCACCGATTGCGAGCAAATTCTCCGGGTGGGTTACACTTGCAGATACGGCTATCAGACTTGCGAGGCCGGTACCCATATAGGTCCATTTCTCGGGTTGTACCGGCGCTTGTTGCGGCAGGCCTAGCAGCACGCTCCGGCTCACGACGAATAAAAGCGCTATCCCTCCTAGAATCAGGATGGGTCCTTGAAAGAGGGGATTCTTCAGCATCTGGAGCGAAGCGATTGCGCCTCCAAGAAAGTCGGTAACTACGAAGAAGACGGCTGCGACCATCAGATCACCAATCGCGCTGCCCGCAACAATCGCGAGCACCATTGCGCGTCGTTGCTGAATGCGAAGATGCAGACACCACACGGCAACTGGGCCGGCTGGAAAGCCGATGGCAGCGCCGGCGACGAGTCCCAGAAGGCCATTATGCAGGCTTCCCAGCCCGATTGCGTCTATCAGATAGGGAATAGCCCCAACCGCGGAGGATGCCGCTAGCGTCGCCGTAATTCCAAGCCCGAACCAGAAAATGGCGATACCGGCGACGACGGCGATCCCCAGTGCCCACGGATCGGCGCTTGCAACATTCGGAAGGCTGAAATCGAGCCCAAACGTGCTGATCGGATCGGATTCCAGGAATATCGTGCGTGTTCCGAACCTAAGGGCAAACGTAAGGACGACGCCGAGCACACCACCAGTGACGGCGCTCAACGTGGCATTGATCAGCCTGTTGTCACGAAACCTTTCGATGAATGGCCCAACGAGAAAAATCCACAAGAACGTCGGAATGGAAATGATCCATATGCTGAGCAGCCCGCCCAAGGTGCCTGCAGCGAGAGGCGGCAACATGCCCGGATTTCGATATGCTGCCAGGAACCCGACAAATTGCTGAAAGAGAATGACGGGTCCGGGCGCCAGCTCGGCAAGGGCGAGACCATCCAAGGCCTCGTTGCGCGTGAGCCAGCCGTATGGCTCCACCGCATGCACGGCGACGTAACTGTTGACGGCATAGGGCCCGCCCAGTGATAGCGCAACCATCTTGCTGAACAGGATCGCGATCTGACTGAAGACATTGCCTACTCCGAACGCAGCAATCAGGACGGCGACGGGAACAAACCACAGTGCAAGCCACAGCGCAGAAATGCGAAGAAGGCGCCCCACGGTTGGCCGGACGTGATCCGGTAAATCGTCTTTGCTGGAATCTCCGGCAACGGTGGGCCGCCGAGATGGTGCCTCGCCTGGAACGATCGAACGCCCGAGGAGTCCAGCAAAGAGGCCGATCAGCGCAGCACTAATGACGACAAGCACGAAGGATATATCGAAGAAAAAAGTGCCAACAAAGGCCAACGCCGCGAGCGCAATCATCAGTCGGGTTCGCAGCACCTGCCTTCCGACTCGGATCGTCGCTTCAATCACGATGACCAAGATGGCCGGCTTTATACCATAAAGCAGCACCTCGCCTATGCTGGAGTCACTACCGGTGACGTATCCGTAGCTCAACGCCATCATGCAGATCATGCCAGGCAGGATGACGAGTCCACCTGCGAGCATACCGCCAAGCGTGCCATGCATTATCCAGCCGACGTAAGTCGCGAGCAGCTGCGCCTCGGGTCCCGGCAATGCCAGGCAATAATTCAAGGCATTGAGAAATCTGTCTCGGGAAATCCAGCGCCTTTCCTCAACAAGGATGCGGTACATGGCAGCAAGCTGCACGGCAGGACTTCCAAAGCTCAGCAGAGCAATGCGTGGCCACACGCTGAGGGCCTGGCGCAAGCTCACCCCATCGACTGTCTTGATGGAAACGTTTTCGACGAGTCTCTGCAGCGAGCGTCCTTCCTGCCCAATCACGTAACGTCCGACGTCGAAATGAGAACGCCTGCTCGCGCGGTGCAAACCTGCAGGAAGGAGGGTTTGGCGGCCCTCACTACGTCCTCAGCATGAAACCTGTCACGGTCGACGAGATCGCCACCGCGCGAAATGTACACTTGGACTTTCCGGATAGGTGCGCAGGCCAAAACCTCGGGGCGAGGCATGGCCCCACGCCATTGTGTTCACAAGTTTCGCCAAAGCCTCGCCGTCGGACATCATCACTTTCGCGCATCGACACCGCCAACAGAAGACGAACGCAGTGATAGCACAGGCATCGCCGAGCCGGTACCGTCAAACGATGGATGTGCCTCCAAGGCACGCTGGATTGACTCGCCGCCCGCAAGCGCAGTAGCCGAGATCCACCAGGCGGAGGGCAGATGGCGAAAACTTCCGAACTTTGCATCGTTATTGCTGTCGCATTGTGCACCGCCGGCACCGCGATGGCCGCTGATAGGCCTCCCTGGCCTGCGACGCTGCCGGTGTATGACCACATCGTTATCGTGGTCGAAGAGAACAAGGACTTTGAGCAAATCCTCGGCGGCAGGTTTGACGCGCCATACCTGAGGAAGCTGGCCACGGAAGGCGCCACCTTCGAGCGCATGTTCGCCGAAGAACATTTTAGTCAAGGCAATTATTTCTGGCTGTTCTCCGGTAGTAATCAGAATGTCGGGTTTCTCGATCGGGTGCCCAGTAAAGCCAATCACCCCGATTACCCATTCAAGGCCGGCAACCTCGGCGAGCAACTCATAAAAAAGGGCCTCTCATTCAAAGGATATTCGGAGAGCCTACCCAATATCGGGTCCACGGTCGATTTCGATCCACCGAACTGCCGCGCCGAGCAATGCGTTTATGGGCGCAAGCATGTCCCCTGGATCAGCTTCGCGAATGCGCCCAACGGAACGACAGTCGGCGCCTCGTCCAATCTGCGATTTGCCGACTTTCCCAGAGATTATGCCACGCTCCCCACGGTCGCTTTCGTCATCCCGAACTTGAATAACGACATGCATAACGGCGAGCCGGCTCAAAGCATCCCAGCCGGCGACACTTGGCTTCGACAGAATCTCGATGACTACTATCAATGGGCAAAAACGCACAACAGCCTTCTTATCATTACTTTCGACGAGAACGACGACCAGTCCGGTTATTACGGGCTCACCAATCCGCTCATCGGGCCAGACCCGCGATACCCGCCCGGGCGCAACCACTTCCTACGCGACCTTCAGAATCGGATCGTCACAATTTTTGCAGGCGCACATATAAAGCCTGGTTCGTATCCCGAAGGCAGAGGGATCACGCACGTGAACGTCCTGCGCACGATCGAAGCAATGTATGGGTTGCCCAATTCCGGCGCACAGCAGCCTAACGCAGCAGGCGGTGGCATTGCGGACGAAACAATTATCACCGACGTCTTCGAGTCTCGGCCGTAGCCAGCTCGCTTCGAGGGCCGAACCGCCAGGAAGGACTGTCGTTGCTTGGCAAGGACTTTGACGAGCCGAGGTTTCAACCTGCCCCGCTGCGGACCAGTTTTGTCACATAAGCTCAGAGACTGTTTGTAGCCTCGTTGCGCCGGATGGATCCGGAATAGGATATGGTGGTCGCGTCCGTGAATGGAGACTCGGCATGACGTACCAGCCGTGTATCGCCCGGCTCAGCGCCGTGCTCATTGCTCTCGCTCTTGCGTTACCCTCGATTTTTCCGACAGCCCACGCGGCCGAAGAGCATCGCAAGATAACGGTAGTGTCATTCGGTCTGTTCGGTAGTCAGAGCGTATTTCGCAGTGAGGCAACAGGGGCAGCGGAACTCGTCGCGACCCGGTTCGGAGCTGACCCAGTCGTCGTACGATTCAACAGCAAGACGGGCGGGAATGCGACGGTCGAATCGCTCGCTGAAACGTTGCAGATGCAAGCAAGAAAGATGAACCGCGATGACGACATTCTGTTTGTCATCTTGACCTCGCACGGCTCCAGGGACGGCCTTGCTGTCAACGCGGGTAAGCTGGCTGAAACTCTCAAACCGTCCCGCCTCGCCGAAATACTCGAGCGAACCGGCGTGCGATATAAAGTGGTCGTTATTTCTGCTTGCTACTCCGGCGTCTTTATTCCACCCATCGCCAACGCTGACACCGTTGTCATTACCGCGGCGGACGCGCACCACCCATCATTTGGCTGCGAGGACAGTGCGAAGTGGACCTATTTCGGCGACGCATTTTTCAATATTGCCCTGCGCCGGACGAAAAATCTGAAAGAGGCTTTTCTTCTCGCGCGCTCCATCGTTTCTAAACGAGAACTCCGCCATGGCTTTGAACCGTCCCACCCGCAAATGGCCGGAGGAGGAAACGTGGAGCCTTTGCTCGTGGCCCGACCATGAAACTTGAGGATCCCATCTGGCGAGCATTGTGTCGGCATGCAATAGGCGCGATACGCTGAGACGAGCTTATTCTGTTGGAGCTCGCATGCGGGGTATGCGGGGAATCGAAACGGCATCTTTATGGAACAATCATCATCTCTGCAGTTGATCGGCCGCGTCGTGCTCCTCACGATATTAGTCGTCGCGGCGATCTTGATCTTGTGGCGCTTCTTGCCTGCGCTTGCGTGGGCTGGTGTGCTCGCCCTGGCAACATGGCCCATTCGCGAATGGCTGGTCGGCAAAGGTATAAAGGCATCGATCACGGCGATGTTGCTTGCCCTCATCGTCGGCTTTTTGATTCTCGGCCCTCTCATCCTGGTCGCTATTCAGCTGGCGAGGGAGGCGAGCGTGGTCGTGCAAACGGTACGAGAACTGACAGACGCCGGTCTCGGCACACCAGAATGGGTGCCGCAAGTTCCTTTCATAGGGATATATATCGCAGCTTGGTGGCGGGATCATTTGGCCGATCCGGAGGCAGCCAAAGAGCTGTTGGGCCGAGCCGACTCGCTGGACATCGCCCACTGGACGCGAAGCCTCGGCAGCGAAGCAGTCGGGCGCGCAGTGACACTTGCATTTACGTTGCTCACACTCTTTTTCGCATATCGGGATGGTCCGACGGTCGCTAAACAGGGCCGAATCGTCGCCGATCGTCTCTTCGGCGCATCGGGCGAGCGTCTCGGCGAAGAAGCCACTGTTGCCGTTCGTGCGACTGTTAACGGCCTTGTCCTGGTCGGGTTGGCGGAGGGAGCAGTCCTCGGCGCAGCCTATGTAGTGGCGGGCGTGAGCCATCCTGTTCTGTTCGGAGTCGCGACAGGGCTGCTCGCAAGCGTTCCATTCGGGGCATCGCTCGTCTTCGTGATTGCCTGCTTCTCCCTCATCGCTCAGTCCCGCATGACCGCTGCCATCCTGCTTTTCGTCTTCGCGTCAGCCGTGGTTTTCGTGGCCGATCATTTTGTGCGTCCCGGTTTGATCGGCGCGTCAACTCGCCTGCCTTTCCTATGGGTTCTCCTTGGCATCTTCGGGGGTTTGGAGACGTTTGGCCTGATTGGATTGTTCGTCGGCCCGGCGATTATGGCGGCTGTCCTGGCCATCTGGCGAGACGCCGCCGAGGCGGAGACGCGGCCATAGTCGCCGGCGTAGTGAGTACAACCGCCTGCCCTGCGGTTGTCGCGGGACCGCATTGCCCGCATGACCCGGTGGATGACGAATGCGGCCTACAGGCGACATCTGCTCAGCGCTTGTAGAGGCCCATGATGGCTGCCCTGGCCAGCGTGTTGAAATGGAGTTGAAATCCAATGACGGCCGCCGACGTATCAGCCGTCACTTGCAGACGGTCTATGGCAACAGCAAAGACCGTGAACAGATACCGGTGCGGGTGATCGCCCGCCGGCGGACATGGACCGCCGTAGCCGGGAGTACCGAAGTCGGTTCGCGTCTGCAGCGCTCCCTGCGGCAGTTTCGCGCTCCTCCGATTACCGGCGTCCACATCAAGCTCCGTCACGTTGGGAGGAATGTTCACCACCAGCCAGTGCCAAAACCCGCTGCCGGTGGGCGCATCCGGATCGAAACAAGTGACCGCAAAGCTCTTCGTGCCGGTCGGCGCTCCCGACCAGGCCAGATGTGGCGATTGATTGTTGCCCTGGCAGCCAAAGCCAAAATCGGCGGACAGAATGTGGGCGTTGGCGAGATAATCCCCGTCGCTGAAGCTATTGCTCCTGATCGTGAATGTCATAGGTGTCTCCTGTTGCGGTCTTCTCGCAAGCTGCGGATAGCTCGTATGCGAGTCCAACTCACTTGATTTGGCCTGCGCACCCGAAGCGTTCGCGGTTATCTCGTCGCGGCAACCATAGCTTGAACTGTTGCCGGATGTCGTCAAGGCGGAGCGCCGCGGTATCGGCAACTGGCCAGCCCATCGGCGCGACCCGGATAGTGCTGAAACAAATCGCAGAGTGCTGACCATCGGCAGCAATAGGTTCCTGCTCAGCCATTGCCCCAGCACCGTTGCGTCAAAAAATGCACCAGCGTACCGTCACATCGGCGACAAACGGGAGGAACGTCATGGCGCAAGAACCCCTCGCGACAAAGGGCAACTTTCTGCACATTTATGATTTTCGCGTGAGCAAAGGCAAAGAGGAAGAATTCATCCGTTCGTTCGAGGAATTCGACTACTCCGACGGCAACCCCATGCATAAATCGTGGGCGCAAGTGAAGGACGGTGTGCTGTGTCGCGACACCCAGGATCCACAACGTTTCTTCTTGATCGCCGAGTGGTCGGACATTGAAGAGCACGCGCGCATCCGAAAAGTCCTCGCCAACGAGATCAAACCTGAATTCATCAAATACATCGAAGGGGGCACCTTCATACCCAAATATGTCGAAGTGGTCTCGTCTACCCCAGACGAGATTCTCAATCGGGCTGCAGCAGCGGAGTAGAGAGCCACCGGCTGTTTGGAGATTGCACGCCATGGCATGGCAAAGGGTCGCATCCTACAGCGAAATAGCCGTTCATGGCGTTCTGGGATTGGATGTGGACGGCTCACCCGTCGCGCTCTATCGGCTGGGCAACGAGGTCTTTGCTACGGCGGGAATTTGTACCCATGCCCTGGCGGTATTGAGCGATGGCTTCGTCGAGGACGGCAAGATCGAGTGCCCTCTACACCAGGGTCAATTCGACATTCGTTCGGGCAAGGCGTTGCATGCCCCGGCGACAGAGGATCTGCGCACCTACGCCGTGAAACTCCAGGGCGATGAGATCTTCATCGATATGGAGCAGCCGGCCGCCTTTACGCAGGTCGTCCCGACGCCGATGCCAGATCGGCAAGCGGGGCGTAACGTCCCGGTCACGGATACTCAAACAATTAGCGCAATGAATTCCGACCCTCAGCTCTCGCTGAGGGAGCGGTACGTTTGGCCGGCGGAGGGACTTACGCGCATCCCCGACTGGGTCTACACCGATCAAACGATCTACGAGCGCGAGGTCGAAAGGATTTTTCACGGGCGCACCTGGAACTATGTCGCGCTGGAATGCGAAGTGCCCAATGCCGGCGACTTCATCCGTTCCAACGTCGGTCCAACACCCGTGGTCGTCGTGCGCGCGGACGACGGCCTGATCAATGTCTTCGAGAATCGCTGCTCACATCGCGCCGCAGAATTCTGTCGCGACCTCAGCGGTAACGTCAGAGAATTCGTCTGCCCCTATCATCAATGGGCCTACGACCTCAATGGCAATCTCGCCGGAATTCCATTCCGCCGCGGCGTAAATGGGAAGGGCGGCATGCCCGCCGATTTCAATAACGCGCAACACGGGCTGCGTCGGCTCAATGTTACGGCTCATCGCGGCGTCGTGTTCGCTTCCTATGTCCAAGACATGGAGACCTTGCAGGATTACCTCGGGCCGGAGGTGCTCAAGGAGTTCGAAGCGACCTTTGACGGGCGCAAGCCGGGGCTTCTCGGCTACTACCGCCATACGCTCCCGGGCAATTGGAAACTCTATCACGAAAATCTGAAGGACCCCTATCACGCCACGCTTCTGCACACGTTCCTGGTGACATTCGGACTGCTGGTGGCCGGGAACCGCTCCCTCATGCTTGCGGATGCAACCGGACGGCACGGGGTGATGGCGTCCGCCAAATCAGAGCGCAAGAGCATTTCCAGCGACGCCAAGAAGGAAATGCGCGCTTATCGCGACGGCATGACGCTCGCAGAGCCGCGTTTGATGGACTTCATCGAGGAGTTCGACAGTCCGTGGTCGGTGACCATGGCGACCATCTGGCCGAATCTGATTATCCAGCGCGAGATGAACACGCTTGGCGTGCGCCAGATCGTGCCGACCGGTCCACATGAGTTCATCATGAAGTGGACCATGTTCGGCTTCGAAGGTGACGACGACGAGATGACCCGCCATCGCCTTCGCCAGGGTAATCTCATGGGCCCAGCCGGCTTTCTAGGCCTAGAGGACAACGAGGCGATCAAGTTTGTGCAGGACGGAATGCAGCACGTTCCCGGCGGGCAGCATCTGGTCAAGCTCGATCCCGCGGTTGCGGCGGGCACGTCCGACAGCTTGATCTCGGAAGCATCGATCCGGGCCATGTACCAGCATTGGCGCGCTGAAATGGGCCTCTAGACCATGGCTGATGCCGCTCCGATCCGCGATCACCTCCCCGACTCCGCAGCGCCGGATGCGCGGGTGGAAGCTCTGCTGTTGCATTACGAAATCGAATCCTTCAACGCCCGATACGCACAGGCGCTGGACGAGCAGCGCCTCGCAGACTGGACAGACATGTTCACCGACGATGCACTCTACGTTGTTCTCTCGCGCGAAAATTTTGACCGCGGACTGCCCGTCGGCCTGATCTATTGCGAGAACAAGCGGATGATCCACGACCGCGCATTCGCGCTCATGGAAACCTCGATGTTTGCGCCGCGCTATCTACGGCACATCATCGGCAGCCAACTTGTCCTAAGCGTGGAGAGCAATGGAACGGTCAAGTCGCGTGCGAACTATGTCGTGCTTCAGGTGCTCCTCGATCGGCCCGATGCGGCGCTGCATCAGGTCGGCGTCTACTACGACGTGTTCCGTCGCGTAGGTGGCACCCTTAAGCTCGCCGAGCGCCGTTGCGTCTATGATAATCTTCTCGTGCCGAATGCCCTGTGCATTCCAGTGTAAGGGGCGAACATCTCGATCGACTAGGCGATCCGGCTGCCATTCCTCGCTCTTATCGGGAATATATTTGCCCTCGGCCGAACAAGACATTGGATACCCGCGACAAGCGCCGGCATGACGGAGAGATTAACGGGCATTGATACCCTTCGACAGAGCCTCATGGAACTGATCCGGCGCCTGGATCTGCGGCGCGTGCTCCAATTCCGGAAACTCGATGAGCTTGGCGTTAGGGATGCGTCTTGCGGCGGCGCGGCCCAACTCGGGATAGTTTCTAAGCTGCTTGGCGAGTCCTGCCGGTGCGCGGTTGGCTCCTAAATAAACTGATGCTTGCGAGCTAATCGTCGCTTGCAACACGATTTGAACATCGCGATGATGATATCGGACTCGCCAGCGAACTCCCGATGACTGCATCCCCCCGGCGTATTCGCGTCATCAATCCGAATTCCAATGAGGACGTCACCCGGGGGCTCGACGAGGCAGTGGCGCCGCTGCGCTTTGCAAACGGTCCCGAGATCGTGTGCTCCACTCTCGCGGAAGGTCCGTTCGGCATCGAGACCCAAGCCGACGTGGAAAGCGTGGTGATGCCGTTGCGGCGGCTCGTGCAAGCGGACAATTCATCGGACGCATTCGTGATCGCCTGCTACAGCGATCCCGGGTTGCACGTCTGCCGCGAGAGCACCACGCGGCCGGTCTTCGGCATCGCTGAATGCGGTGTCCTCACCGCGCTTGCGCGTGCGGACCGCTTCGGCGTCATCGCCATAAGCCAGCGGTCAATCGCCAGGCACAAGCGCTATTTGCTTCAGATGGGGCTCACCGACCGCCTCGCTGGCGAGCGCCCGCTCGAAATGTCGGTCGCGCAGACGGCGAGCGGCGAACAGACGCTCGGGCGCATGGTCGAAGTCGGGCGGCGCCTGAGGGATCAGGACGGCGCGGAGGCAGTAATAATGGGTTGCGCCGGGATGGCGCGCCATCGTCAGCCGCTCGAACAGGCGCTCGGGATCCCGGTGATCGACCCGACGCAAGCCGCCGTTACCATGGCAGTCGGGGCTGTCCAGTTCAGCCGCGATTGACCCAACTGAGGGCGACCCGATCAAGATAGCTGTGCTGCAAAGCGCGAACATCTGCCGAGCCGTGCATATGGATTGACGAAGAGCCGCGCCGGCAGCCGCCTTCATGTCTCCGGCGGCAGAATGATGCCGGTCTGGCTGACGATGCGGCCGTAATGCTCGACCCGGCGGTGTCGCTCGAAGTCGAAAATCGTCTGCTTGCCGAAAATGGTGGCGTCGAGGTCGCAGTCCGTCCTAATCAGTTCGTCGTCCTCGGTCCTCGCTTCGACGACGATCTCGCCATCAGGGTTGATGATGATGCTGCCGGCGATCATGGGATAGCCGTCCTCGGCGCCGCCCTTTGCCACGGCGACGACCCAGGTGGAGTTCTGATAGGCGCCGGCCTGGAGCGTTAGACGGTGGTGGAATATGCGTTTCTGCGGTCCCTCGTCTGCTTTCTGCGAATTGACCGAGGGCGTGTTATAGCCGAGCACGATCAGCTCCACGCCTTGCAATCCCATGACGCGATAGGTTTCGGGCCAGCGCCGGTCGTTGCAGATACACATCCCAACAATGCCGCCCATGGTGCGCCAAACCGGAAAGCCGAGATCGCCCGGCTCAAAATAGCACTTTTCCAGGTGTTGAAAGGCACGCTGAGGATCATATTCCGAATGTCCGGGCAAATGCACCTTGCGATATTTGCCGACGATTCTTCCATCCCGATCGACCAGGATCGACGTGTTGAAATGATGACCATCGGCGGTGAGTTCGGCATAACCGAACGATAAGCCGATGCGATAGTCCGCCGCCTGTTCGAACAGCGGGCGGGTCGCAGCATTCGGCATCTCGCGTTCGAACCAGGCGTCGACTTCCGCTTGATCGGTCATGTACCAACGCGGGAAGAACGTCGTCAGCGCGAGCTCCGGATAGACCACGAGATCGCATTTTTGGGCGTTCGCTTGCTCGAGCAGATCGAGCATCCGCCGCACAACCGCCTGCCGGCTGTCCGCCTTATGGATCGGGCCCATCTGGGCGCCGCCAATCCGGAGCACTCGGCTCACGAAGTCCTTCTCCTGTTCACGCGGCGACCCGCCGCTCCAGTCGGCTGATCAGACGCACGATCGGCCACAGCATAACAAGGTAGATGGCCGCAGCCAGCACGATCGGCGAGGAATTGAAGGTCACCGAGCGTGCCATGTCGGCCGAATAGAGCAGCTCCGGCAGAGCCACCACGCTCGCAATCGAGGTCAGCTTCACCACTTCGACAGTGTTGGACACGAGATCGGGAAGCACGTTGCGCACTGCCTGCGGTAGCACGACAAAGGCCAGCGTCTGATAGCCCTTCAGGCCCGTCGAGCGGGCAGCATCCCATTGACCCTGGCCGACGCTTTCGATGCCTGCACGATAGATCTCGCCGTAATAGCTCGACGTGTTGAGCAAAAAAGCGATGGCGACTGCAGTCATGGGCGACGGTCGCAACCCCGCGAACGGCAAGCCGGCATAGATGAAGATCAGGAGCACGAGCGGCGGAATGGCACGAAAGAAATCAATCACGGCAACCGCTACCCACCGCGCGATGCGTAATCGCGAAAGCGAGATGATCGCGCATGCGAGGCCCCCGGCTAGGCCAAGCGGAATGACGAGAAGACAAATAAGGATCGTTTCCCTGAGGCCGGAAAGGATGAGCGGGAAGGCTCGCTCCATGATCGCCAGATCGAAGAATTGCTGGACGATCGCTTCCATCACACCCTGCGCCAGGCGAACCGGGTCTCGAGGAAGCGCCCGAACAGCACGACCGGGATGAACAGGATCGCATATGCGATTGCCCCCATCATGAGGGGCGTGGCATTGCCCGAAAAGGATTGGGCCGTCGTCGCCTGGTTGAGGATTTCACCGACGCCGATCACGGTGCCGAGCGCGGTATTCTTAGTGATGGCGATCGTGCGATTTGTGAGCGGCGGCACGGTCAAGCGGATGGCCTGCGGCAACACGATATAGGTGAGCGTGGCGAGAAAGCCCAATCCCGTGGAACGCGCCGCCTCCCATTGACCCTTGGGGATCGACAGGATGCCGGCCCAAAAGATTTCCTCGGCGAAGGCGGCCAGCACAAGGGACAGCACAAGCCAGAGCACCGCGAAGGACGGCAAATTGAGCCCGATATTAGGCAAGCCAAAATAGACCAGAAGAATAAGCACGAGCGGCGGCAGCGCCCTGAACGCGTCGACGAAGATCACGATCAGCGCATTTACTGGAAGCATTCGGAATGTCCGCACGATCGCCAACACAAGCCCCAGCAGCGTACCGGTGACTACGACCGCCCCTGCGATCTCGATCGTCACCACCACCCCCTTCATGATGGCGGGAAAATACCGTTCGATGACATTCCAGTTGAAGAATGTGTCGAGAAAGCGCGACCAAGCCTCCATGGCGCTCTCAGCGTCCGAACTCGGCGATGAAGGCGCGGGTGCGCGTCTTTGTGGGCGCCGAAAAGATCCGTTGCGGCGGCCCCTCCTCGACTATGACCCCGTGATCCATGAAGATCACGCGGTCGGCGGCGTCGCGTGCGAACCGCATCTCATGGCTGACCACCAGCATCGTCATGCCCCCATGCTTGAGCTCGCGCATGACGTTTAGGACGCTGCCTACGAGTTCCGGATCGAGCGCAGAGGTGGGCTCGTCGAATAGCATAACCTTGGGTTCGAGCGCGAGCGCGCGAGCAATCGCCACACGCTGCTGCTGGCCGCCTGAAAGCTCGCCGGGATAAGATCGCGCCTTGCTGGCAAGGCCGACGCGCTCGAGCGCCGCCATGCCGAGTCGCTCGGCTTCGGCGCGCGGCTTGCGGAGCACCTTAGCGAGCGCCAGCGTGACGTTTCGCAGCGCCGTCATGTGTGGATAGAGGTTGAACGACTGAAACACCATGCCGATCTGGCGCCGCATCGCGTTGATGTCGGTGGAGCGTGCCGTGATATCCATCCCGTCGATGCGGATCGAGCCGGCCGATGCCTCCTCCAAGCGGTTGCAGCAGCGCAGCAGGGTGCTTTTGCCTGCTCCCGAGGGCCCGATAACAAACACCATTTGTTGCGGCAGTACGGCGAGATCTATCCCCCGCAGCACTTCGACATCGTGGAAGGTCTTGCGGAGACCGCGGATCTCCAGGATGGGCGGGGTGCCGGTCGTCATCAACAATTGCGGCGCCCGCCGCGCCCGCGGCAACGCATCGCGCCGGCCCCGTTCAGCTGCACGAGGGCGTATGCGCGGTGGGATCGTAGCCTGGCATATCGGGAACGCCGTAGCCGGGGAACACGGTCACCGCGGCGGAAGCTGCGGGCGGCGCAACGCCGAACCACTTTTGGTGCATATTCGCGATCGTGCCGTCGAGTTTCATGCATTCGATGGCCACATCTAGGGTCTTGCGCAGCTCGCCGGAGTCCTTGCGCAACGGCGCAGCCCAGACGAGGCCCGTCGAATACAGATATGACAGCTCCAGCTGCGGGATGTTCTTGACCGCCCATGCGATGACGGTATTGCCGGCGACATTCGCGTCGGCGCGCCCGACCAGGACCGCCTGCACGGCGTCCGTCTGCGTGCCGAAGGATTCAACCGTCCAGCCGATTTTGCCTTCAAGCTCGCGCGCCCAAGAGTCGTAGGCCGATCCCTTGTTGACGGAAATAGTTTTACCCTTGAGCTCTTCGAGCCTCGTGACTTTGGGCGATCCCTTCTTGATCAGGAACTGAAAGTCCGTATTGAGATAGCCCTCCGTAAATAGCATGCTCTCTGCGCGCTCCTTGGTCACAGTCGTGGGTGCCGCGAGAAAATCATAGGTTCCGGCCTGCAGCGCCGGCACCAGGCCGGAGAACTGCGCCGCATCCAAAATGATCTTGCGTTTGAGACGTTTGCCGATCTCGTTGGCGAGATCGACGTTGAACCCCTGATAACCGCCAGAAAGATTAGGAAACGCGTGCGGCGCGAACGTGCCATCGACCGCGGTGCGAAGCGGCGGCGGCTCCTGGGCGCACGCACACGTGGTGACCAGCAGCGCACCGGTAGCCGAAAGCACAAATCGGATCATGCAAATCCCCTCGAGCCGGCCCGGCGAACATCCATTGGACTATAGCAATCAGATCATACCGGACAAGATGAACGCGCAGGCAACGAGCCGATATTGTGCTCGATGCCAATTCACAGGGTGCGCATTGGTTGCCCCGCGCTGCGTGCGAGGTATAGATTTGGTCCGACGACACTCTCGGCCGGTGACAAATTGCAGCCATCTGAAGAAGCGCGAACGATGAACCACCTGCTCGATGCATCGGCAAAAGGCGTGTACGCGATCGCGGCAACGCCGTTCACCGCCGCGGGCGACATTGATTGGTCGAGCGTCGAGAGCTTGGTCGAATTCTATTTGCAATGTGGCGTGCAGGGCTTGACCGTTCTCGGGATGATGGGCGAAGCGCAAAAGCTCAGCGACGAAGAGGCAGCCGAACTGACGCGCCACTTCCTGCGCTGCGTCGACGGCAGGGTGCCCGTCATCGTCGGCGTGTCGAACCCTGGCAGCTCAAACCTCGTCAGGCTCAGCAAGATTGCGATGGACGCCGGCGCTTGCGGCGTCATGATCGCGCCGCTCACCGGCCTGCGGACTGAAGCGCAGATCGTCGCCTATTTCGATGACATCATCGCGAAATTGGGTCAGGAAATTCCGGTGGTGTATCAGGATTATCCGCAGTCAACGCAAGCCGACATTTCTGCCGAAGGCTTTCTCAAAATTATCGATGCGCATCCGAGCGTGGTGATGTTCAAGCACGAGGACTGCCCTGGCCTGAAGAAGCTTACGCAAATCCGCAAAGCATGTGATGGCGTCGCGCGGAGATATATCAGTATCCTGGTCGGCAACGGCGGACTGTATGTGCCGCAGGAACTCGCCCGCGGCGCAGACGGCATCATGACGGGCTTTGCGTATCCGGACATGCTGGTGTCCGTGTTCACGCTGTTTTCAACCGGCCGCAACAGCGAAGCGGAAGATTTGTTCGACATGTATTTGCCGCTCGTACGGCATGAACAGCAGCCCGGTTTCGGGCTTGCGGTGCGCAAGGAAATTTTGCGCCGGCGCGGCGCCATTCGATCGCCGGCAGTCCGAGCGCCAGGTCCCAAGCTCGACGCCTACGACCTCGCCGAGCTTGACCGCCTGCTGGGCCGTCTCGAAGTGCGCTTGAGAGAAAGCACCAACGGCCGCGAGCGCGTTGTGGCCTAACATGAGCGGATCGATAACGCAGTGCCGTCTCGCTATTGCAGGAAAACGGGCATTGTTGTCTGGCTGGCGATTTCATTTCCCATGTGACTGAAGCTCGCGGCACATGGACGGGGCTAGGTCCCGTTCGGTCTGATATAGAGCGGGAGGTATAATGGCCGAATACGATATGGTCGTGCGCAACGGAACCCTATCGACGGCATCCGATGTCTTCCGCGCCGATATCGGAATCATCGACGGCCGCATCGCGACCATCGGCGCAAGACTCGGCGCCGGCCGCCGCGAGATCAACGCCGACGGTCACATCGTTACGCCGGGCGGTGTCGACAGCCACTGTCACATCGAGCAGCGATCTTCCATGGGTGTCATGACGGCGGACGACTTCTTCACCGCCACGCGCTCTGCCGCTTGCGGAGGCACGACCACCGTCATTTCCTTCGCCGCACAATACCGCGGCATGTCGCTCCGGCAGGTGGTGAACGACTACCACGCGTGCGCGGATGCGAAGGCGACCATAGATTACGCCTTCCACCTGATCATCTCTGATCCGACCGAGCAGGTCACGGGCCAGGAGCTGCCGGCGCTGATCAAGGCCGGCTACACCTCGTTTAAGATCTACACCACCTACGATGCGCTCAAGCTTAACGATCGGCAGATTCTGGAGGTGCTCTCGGTGGCGCGGCGCGAGCGCGCGCTAGTCATGGTCCACGCAGAGAACCACGACATCATCTCATGGCTGACCGAAAGACTGCTTGCAGCGGGCCACACCGCACCGCGGTTTCATGGCCTGGCGCATGCGCCGCTTGCCGAGCGCGAGGCGACTTCGCGGGCGATCTCGTTGGCGGAGCTGGTCGACGTGCCGATTCTCATCGTGCACGTCTCGGCACGTGAGGCGATGGAGCAAATCCGTTTGGCGAAGGCGCGCGGCCTCAAAGTTTACGGCGAGACCTGCCCCCAATATCTGTTCCTGACCACGGACGATCTCGACCGAGCCGGCTTTGAGGGTGCGAAATACATGTGCAGCCCTCCGCCGCGCGACAAGGCCAACCAGGAGGCGATCTGGCACGGACTTGTGACCGGCGTGTTCGACGTGTTCTCGTCCGACCACGCCGGCTACCGCTACAATGATCCCGAAGGGAAGATGAAGCACGGGCGAAATGCGTCTTTCAAGAAAGTGGCGAACGGCGTTCCCGGTCTCGAAGTCCGCACCGCGCTTCTTTTCTCGGAGGGCGTCGGTAAGGGGCGCATCGACCTTCCACAATTTGTCGCGCTGACCGCGACCAACGCCGCCAAGCTTTACGGGCTTTATCCGCGCAAAGGCACCATAGCAGTCGGTAGCGACGCTGATCTGGCGATCTGGAATCCGGACAAGGAGGTCACCATCGAGCAATCAATGCTCCACGATGCGATGGACTATACGCCCTACGAAGGCAAAATGATCAAGGGTTGGCCTGTCACCACGCTTCTGCGCGGAGAAATAGTCGCCGAAGGGGGCGAGTTCGTCGGCGCCGCCGGCAAGGGCCGCTTCCTCAAATGCGATATTTCACCCGCGACGGTGCCGCTCGGTCGTCGCACCATCGCTTTCGATCCGGAGACGGGATCGCTCGAATCCGTTAGGGAAGCGGAGAATCCTCACTGACGCGATCCGCTCGACTTCGCTCGCAAAGCGATCCGGCCGTGCCGTCATGCGAGTTTGCCGCGACGGCGCGATGCATGGTGTTGCGATCGATTTCAAGTTTGATTGCTGGTGTGGGCCGCAGGGCCGTAGCGCGCATCGTCGATGCCGCAACATTCCGAGCGCCTGCCGCTGCGCCTGCGCCGGTTCTTGCTTTTTGGCTCTTCTTCGCGCCGGCGCCTCCCAATACCATCGAGGGAATCGCTAATGCGGTCATGGTCCTCGTCCACGCCAACATCGCCAATGTCACCTTCATTTCCGCCGCAGAGGCGCAGCCGGCCCCACTCGCGAAACCACAGTTGGATGCGCTCAATACCTACGAGAATGCATTGAGCCAATTTAAGTCGATCCTGAGGGAGCGGCGCGCTCAGATTAATTCAAAACAACAACTGCCGAACTTGCCGGGACAAGCACTCTATCTTGCTCGCAACAACATGATAAGCGCGTATAAAGATCTTACCGACGCGCTTCCATCCAAAATCGGCAGACCAAACAAATTCGGCCTTCCTCCGGCATACTTCGATGCCGACAATGAGCCGCTTCTCGAGGAGTATACGAACCTCTTCAACATCATGCAGGCGCCACCCGCCAATGCGCAAAAATCGGATACTCCATTTAGCGACGTTGTCGAGTTGGGAACCGCTATCGCACGCGCGAAGGGGCTCGATGCAGCAAATGCCGAAGTCGCGGGCCGTATCAGCTTGGCCATCTTCTTTGCCGAGACGAATGGTATTCAAAACATGGGGAATGCGCGCTCGAAGACTGCGGCGCGAGACGGCCTCGTGAACGCACACGCAGACGTTTTCCCGCGTATACCGGCGATCGTGAAAGCATTGCCAAATCCGATCGATCAAATGAAGGTTTTCGAGCTCATCCAGATCATTCCCAGTCCGACCAAATCCGCGCTCAATTCAGGCAGCTTAGCCAACTACAAAATTTCCGACCCCACGATCATGGGATTTTTGCGCAACAACAGCATCTTCACCTTTGGGCAGGTCGACAGGGCAAAAACATCTGCAAGCTTCCGCGAAATTCTCGATGCCATGTGGCTCTTCGACAGCAAATTTGAGCGAGCGCTGTCCAAATTTCAGGAGATCAAACTTCAAAAGAGGAACGAGAATAGGCCGTAACGTTCGTGATTGGCGGCGGCAGAAACGTTTTGCTCATCGCCCGGCATTGGCATTTGACCTCTCGTTCGTAGGCTGCTTAACCGGATTTCTGCCTGCTGACGTGGCTTACGCCTGAATCCCCATTTCTTTGTTGTGCTATGTGAGTTATATTTCCCTGTGGGCTGGGATCCCCTCCTGCTTTCAAAGCCAACTCAGCCCCGGCGACACGAAGAGCAGCGATGTTCACATCCCGCTCTGGAACGCAACCGACTCGCGCCTTCATGCAGCTGCCAGTTTCCATGTCACGGCGGCCAGCATTCCTTTTGCAGCGGCAACCTCTGCCCTGCCGCATGTCGGTTGCGCTGATCGTTCTCCTCTCGGTGAGCGGCTGTTCAGGCGGCGTGTTGGACGCGCAAGGACCGGTCGGCGCGGCCGACGCGAAAATCCTGCTCAACGCATTGGGCATCATGTTGGTGATCGTGGTGCCCACCATTATCGCGATATTGGCTTTCGGGTGGTGGTTTCGAGCATCCAATACACGGGCGCGCTACCGTCCCGACTTCGTCTATTCCGGCGGCATCGAGCTCGTCGTCTGGAGCATTCCGATCATGGTCATTCTGTTTCTTGGTGGAGTGATATGGATCGGGTCGCACGATCTCGATCCGTTCAAGCCCATCAGCTCGGCGGACAAACCGACCGAGGTGCAGGTCGTCTCGCTCGACTGGAAATGGCTGTTCATCTATCCCGATCAGGGCGTCGCGAGCGTGAACGAGCTTGCCGTTCCCGCGGGAATACCGGTGCATTTCTCGCTGACCTCGGCTTCTGTCATGAACATGTTCTTCGTGCCGCAGCTCGGCACCATGATCGCCACGATGAACGGAATGGTCACGCAGTTGCACTTGGCGGCCGACAAGCCCGGCGAGTTTTATGGCCAATCCGCGCAGTTCAGCGGCGACGGGTTTTCCGACATGAATTTCATCCTGCGTGCCGTCCCGCAAGACGCGTTTGCGCAATGGATTGCGACCGCGCGGCAGAGCGGATCGGCATTGGACCGAACGAGCTACCTCGCGCTTTGCCAGCAGAGCAGCAGCGTACGTCCCTTCACCTATCGCACCGTCGATGCGAGCTTGTTCAATGCGGTCGTAAACCAACAGCTTCCGCCCTGCCCCGGCCCAAGCATCGAGCGCGCAGGCGCGACGGTTCGTCCACGGCTGGAGCGCTGAGATGTTCGGCAAGCTGACCTGGCAAGCGATCCCATGGGACCAGCCGATCCCGCTCCTCGCCGGCGCCGTGGTGGTGCTGATCGTCCTCGCGGTGCTCGCTTGGGTCGTCCTCAAGGGCTATCTGCCGTACCTGTGGCGCGAGTGGATCACCAGCGTCGATCACAAGCGGATCGGGGTGATGTACACCCTGCTCGGCATGGTCATGCTGCTGCGCGGGTTCATCGACGCGATCATGATGCGCTCGCAGCAGGCGTTCGCGTTTCGCGCCGCCGGTTACCTTCCGCCCGAGCATTACGACCAGATCTTTTCCGCCCACGGCACGATCATGATCTTCTTCGCCGCCATGCCGATCGTGATCGGTCTCATGAATTTTGCGGTGCCGCTGCAGCTCGGCGTGCGCGATGTCGCCTTCCCGACGCTGAATTCGACAAGCTTCTGGCTCACCGCGACCGGCGCGCTGCTGGTCAACATCTCGCTTGTCGTCGGCGAGTTCGCGCGCACGGGCTGGTTGCCCTACCCGCCCTTGTCCGAGCTTCCCTACACCCCCGGCGTGGGTGTCGATTACTACCTGTGGGCGCTCCTGATCTCGGGCGTCGGCACGCTGATGACGGGAATCAACTTCGTCACGACGATTCTCAAGATCCGCGCGCCCGGCATGAGCTATTTGCGCATGACGATGTTCTGCTGGACCGCGCTTGCCGCCAACCTGCTGATCATCGCGGCCTTTCCGATCCTCACCGCCACCTTGGGAATGCTCGCCCTGGACCGCTATCTCGGCTTCCACTTCTTCACCAACGAGGCCGGCGGCAACATGATGATGTTCATCAACCTCATTTGGGCGTGGGGTCATCCCGAAGTCTACATCCTGGTCCTGCCGGCGTTCGGCATCTTCTCCGAGGTGATCTCCACGTTTTCCGGCAAGCCTTTGTTCAACTACCGCTCGATGGTCGCAGCGACCTTGTTCATTTGCCTCGTCTCGTTCCTGGTCTGGCTGCACCACTTCTTCACCATGGGCGCGGGGGCCGACGTCAACGCCTTCTTCGGCATCGCCACCAGCATCATCGCAGTCGGCACCGGCGTGAAGGTCTACAACTGGCTGTTCACGATGTACGGGGGCCGCATCCGTTTCACGACCCCGATGCTGTGGTCGATGGGATTCCTCGTCACGTTTGTGATCGGCGGCATGACCGGCGTGCTTCTCGCCGTCCCGCCCGCCGACTTCTTGCTGCACAACAGCCTGTTCCTGGTCGCCCATTTCCACAACGTCATCATCGGCGGCGTGGTGTTTGCCGCCTTTGCCGGCGTCACCTACTGGTTCCCCAAAGCCTTCGGCTTCAAGCTCGACGAAGGCTGGGGCAAGATCGCGTTCTGGCTTTCGCTCCTCGGTTTTTACGTGGTGTTCATGCCGCTTTATGTCGCCGGCCTTCTCGGCATGACGCGGCGCTTGCAGCATTACGAGGTGGCGGCGTGGCGCCCGTGGGTTCTCGTCGCCGGGATCGGCATCATCATCATGATCTGCGCCGCGGCCTGTCAGGTGGCCCAGTTCGTCGTTAGCATTCGCCGGCGCGACGAACTGCGCGACGAGACCGGCGATCCCTGGGATGGCCGCTCGCTCGAATGGGCGACGGCCTCGCCGCCGCCGCCGTTCAACTTCGCGGTGCTGCCGAACGTGGGTGGCGAGGAGCCGTATTGGGGGATCAAGCGGCGCGCGATCGAGACGCAGCAATTGTCGCCCGAGCCGCACTATGAGCCGATCGAGATGCCAAGGAACAGTCCGACCGGATTCATCACCGCTTTCTTCTGCACGATGACGGGCTTTGCGCTGATTTGGCACATCTGGTGGATGGTGGCCCTGGGGCTCGTCGCCGCCTACGCGGTCTTCGTTTGGTTCGCGTGGCGCGACGTCACGGAGTATTCAATTCCGGCGGAGGAGGTCGCCCGCTTCGACCGCGCGCGCCGCCAAGCCCGCGAGCGATGGCTCGCGCAACACGCTGGCGAGCCGGCATGAGCGCGACCGATACCCCGTTCGAGCGCGCGAGCGATCCGTACCGGGTCGGGCACGGCCGTGATTGGCTCAGCGCCGGCGCCGGCCGCGGCTACGTGCACGCAACCGGTCACGGCGAAGGCGGCCCGGCCTCAAAGCGCGTGATCGTCGGCTACGGCTTCTGGATCTTTCTGCTCAGCGACATCGTGATGTTCTCGGCCTTCTTCGCCGCGCATGCCGTGCTGCAAACGGCCACGGCGGGCGGGCCTTCCGGGCGCGAGCTGTTCAACTGGTACCTGCGGGCTGTCGGCCGTGGCGACCGAAGCGCGCAGCCAGCTGTGGACGCAGCTCGCGCTGCTGGTCACCGGCCTGCTCGGCCTGGGATTCCTGATGCTCGAGGGGCGGGATTTCGCCGCCATGGTCATGCAAGGCGCCGGCCCCGACCGCAGCGCGTTCCTGTCGTCCCTGTTCGCCGTCGTCGGGCTGCATGGGCTGCATGTCAGCGCGGGCCTCCTGTGGCTGGGCACGATGATGGCGCAAATCTTCGTCAAGGGCTTTCGTGCGGACATTCTGCGCCGCATGGTATGCTTCAACTTGTTCTGGCACGCCCTCGACATCATCTGGGTCGCCCTGTTCACAGTCGTCTACCTGATTGGATTAGGCCGATGAGTCACGAGACCGACACGCGAGACCCGGGCGACGTGGGACCGGGATTCATGGATGCCGCGGAACTGACGGTTCGCGAGGGGATCGCGCGCTATATCATCGGATTTGTGCTCGCGTGCGCGCTCACCGCGGCCTCGTTCTACGTGCTCAATACCTCCTTGATCTGGGGCCCGGGAATCCCGGTGGCGCTCATCGTGCTCGCGATCGCGCAGATGGGTGTACATCTGGTCTTCTTTCTGCACATCACAACGGCTCCCGACAACACCAACAACGTGCTCGCGCTCGCCTTCGGCGTGCTGATCGTCGCGCTGGTGATCGCCGGCTCGCTGTGGATCATGGACCACCTCAACGAAAACATGATGCCGATGCATCAGATGATGCAGATGCAACGGTGATCGTCAGCAAGGCCCCGCGTCCAGCATCCCAGTATATTTCTCAGCTCGATCGCGCGATAAGCCCCATAGCGCACCCGCCAGTCGGCAACCGGCTTGTCGGAGAGCGTCCTTCACCGATTTCTACAGCTTTATCCGCTCAAGCTACTACCAGATGCGGCGGGCGGAGCTGCGAGAGACCATGGCCTGCCGGATGTCGTTGGGTCACTGGCCACCACGGACCTTGACGAAGACCTCCCGGCTGACCCCAACCATTCGGCAATGGCACGCAGTGAAGACGCGAATGCTGGCTCACCGCGTCGAAATGATCAGCGTGGCTTGGGCTCGCCGCGCTGCAGGAAATAGTGCCCTTCGATCCAATGCCAAACAAACAGGCCCGGAAGACCCAAGGCCAACTCACAAACTCGCCTTGACAACGAAATGGCCAGCGCTGTCTCTGCCGATAATCCAAAGACCGCGCCGAACAGGACAAAGCCACCCTCGAGAGCACCCAATGCACCGGGTATCATGAACGCTACCGCACGAACGCCGGCACTGAGGCTTTCGAGGACAAGTGCATCGACGATGCCGAGGGGTTGCCCGAGACTTTGCATCACCAACCAAATTTCACCTGCGCCAGCGGCCCATCCGATGAGCCGCAAAACACTCGCGCGCAAAACCGTCGGCCCGCTGCGGTACGTTGCGACAACCGCATCGTCGATCGCCGATGCGCTCACTGCCAGGGCAGACAGCCGTTTCTCGACCACGAGACGGCGGGCCAATTTCGCAAATCCGGCAAACAGACCGCGATGCTGGAACAGCACGAATGCCGTAATCGCGACCGAGAACACACCCGCGCCGATCAACACCGTCCAGGCGACGAGAAGCGCGCTGCGCTCGGTCGAGCGCATCAGCAGCAACCCCACTCCCGACAAGACGAATAGCAACTGGGTCGCTAAACCGACCGTGGTATCAACGACCGCGCTGGCTGCGGCTTGTGCGCCTGGGACGCCTTGCAAGTGAGCCAGTCGCACGCTTGCGATATCGCCGCCGATGCCGGCCACCGGCAACAGCGAGTTGACGGAGTCGCGAATCCAGCGAATCCACACGACGGTGATGACATCCGGACGACTTGAAGCGGGTATTAGTGTGCGCCAAGAAAGAGCGCCGAACGTCATGGGAACAAGATGAAATAGGGTAATGGGGACTAACCACCAACCAATCACCGCCATTGCGTGAGCCACATCCGCGGCACCGGTGTGGACGATCAAATAGACGACCAGCAGAAGGCCGAAAAACGCAGCGATGATCAACGAAATGGAAATGATCCGGCTCCGTGTCTTAACGCAAGCTAAGGATTCGCGCGTCGCAACACCAGTCGCAGGCCGCTGACGTCGATTGATCAAGTTTGCCGCTGGAGGCGTAAACGCACTCGGACCAGGTTGGGGGGACGATATTCGACCCGCAGGCCGGCCTCCCGCGCTGTCACATAGCCAGGGTCAAGCAGTACTTGCTCGATCTTCGCCAGCGCCTCGTCGTCCGACGGATCATAGCGGATAAGGTCGCTGCCCTTAGAACACAATCTTGCCAGTTAGATAGTTGCTCGCCGCGAGGTCCGCGCGCCTTGTACTCCCCAGTGATCCACACTGGGGATGGCTTGTGGGAAGAATGTGGCAAATCACCCGCGGAATGGCAGGTGCCTATCATCGCCAGTGCATCGCTTGTATATGGGCGATAGGCTGGCCGCCTCTATGGCGGGCAATACCAGCTCTCGAACAGGCTGGACGCGATTTTAAAAAAAATGCTGATTATCACAGAATAGCGAATCGTCCCACCTCAATGAGCCGACGACCAAGGCTTAAAGGGAGCTTGCTTATCGCAATTCTTCCTGTCTCCAGGGGCTAGCAGATGCCGTTCGCTGGCTCAGTGACCACCCAGGAGTCGTTAGAACTTTGGTGCCAATGCGAGCGAACCAACCACCCCGATGATGGACAGCGGAAGAACAGCTTTATCGCCGCCTGTAATCCGTATGACCGAACCTGGAAACCAAGACTATTTCGCTCGCAAGACTCCTCAGCCTGTTATCTGGTTCGAAGTGGAGGATTTCCTTCGGTATTTTGATCACTTTCGCAATCCCAGCGGCGTGCAGCGGGTTTCATTCGAGATTTATCGGGTCGCCAACACACTCGATGGGCTTTCTGGACGTGTGAAGTTTTGTCGGCTCAGTGTTTACAGCAAACGAGTCCACACGGTCGACTACGGCGCAGTCCGTTCCGCATACTTGAACCCGCTTGGCAGTATCGCTCCTTGGAAGACATTTTGGGATCCGGCAATATTTTGGCGAGAGTTCCCCAGATCTTTCCCGGTTATTCTGCGGCACCCGCGCTTTTTCTTTTCCATCTTCAAGGCTGCAGCTCGCGATCTCGTCGGCACATGGCTCCGGACAAACCGGTTTGAGGAGTTCGTCCGCCGTGGCGACATGATCGTATCACTTGGGGCCGGGTGGGGAATTCCCGACTCCATGAAGTACATTGCCGAAGCGAAGCGGTCTTATGGAATAGGGTTCGCTATCTTGGTTCACGATCTCATTCCGATCAAATATGAATCCTTCGTCGAACCAGATCACACTGTACAATTTCGCAATTGGCTTCGAGATGCCATACCTGTTGCGGATATCGTATTTACCAATTCAAAGCATACACGAACTGCTCTTATCGAGTTTGCTGCGGAGTCCGGTTGGCGATTGCCTCGCGTCGAGGCCTTGCAGCTGGGATCGGGTTTCTGCGACCCGCGCACGGCTGGAGAGCAAGCAACGACAAGCCTTCCTGCCCGCTATGTCTTATTGGTCTCCACCATTGAACTTAGAAAGAATCATCGGCTGCTTGTCAGAGTATGGCAACGACTGTTGGAGCGTCACGGCGCTAACCTCGTGCCGAACTTGATTTTCGCTGGGAAGATCGGCTGGTTGGTTGAGGACTTGTTGGCGGATCTCGAGGCGAGCAACTATCTAAATGGTAAGATCATCCTTCTGCGAAGCTTGTCCGATGCACAATTGCAGCAAGCTTATCGTTCTTGCCTATTCACGGTGTTTCCAAGTCTGTGCGAGGGCTGGGGATTGCCGGTTGCGGAAAGCTTGGCGCACGGGAAGTTCTGCGTGGCCTCCAACCACACAGCGATCCCGGAAGCCGGTGGCAACCTTATCGATTATTTCGATCCCTTGAACGAAGATGATGCATTGGCAAAGATCGAACGGCCGCTCATCGAGCCCGGTTACCTAGCTGCGCGAGAGGCGCAACTGCGGGCCGAATACCGTCCCCGAACGTGGGCAGACTGCGTTCATGCACTCATTGGAGCACTTGATCAAACGGTACCGCAGGACACGCAAGCCGTCTCACAGCTCACGCGCAGGGCTTTTCGATAATTTCCGTCTTCATCCACGCTCGAGCCCGTCTTCCCTGCCTCGCCAGTACCGATGGATGCCAGCAGCCTTGCCGGCATCTCGTTAGCGGGCGGCCGCCACCGACTGACTAGCGTCAGCCGGCTCGTCGTCAATGTCACTGGTCGCCGGCGACTCAATGACACTCGGAAGCCCGATGGCTTCGCGCAGCTCCGCCCGCCGCATCTGATAATAACTCGAGCGGATGAAGCTGTAGAAATCGATGGAAGCATCTTCGGCCATCTTCAATTGGCCCAGCCGGTCGACCGCATCCACGCTTGTGGTGCCGGCAGTTACCGCTACTTGTGTGGTCGTTAAGGCTATTTGCGTTCCTACCAGCCAGCCTAGCGGATTGGCGGCCATATCCACGACCGATCCGACCGCATCGCGCAGCGTCGCGGGGCCCGTATACGGCCACACCACATAGGGACCCTCGCTTACCCCCCAGACAAACAGGGTCTGGCCGAAATCGCCGCTCTGCTGCGCAATGCCGTTGGGACCCGCCACATCAACCAGCCCGCCGATGCCCAAGGTTGAGTTGAGTACGAAGCGGGTGGTCGTGCGTGCCGCCGCGTCGAAACGCAATTGCAGCACATTATTTACCAAGATGCGTGGCTCCTTCAAATTCGCATTCAGATCATGCAACCTGTCGTGGACGGGGCCCGGTACGGCCGCTCTTACGCCTTCGGATATTGGTCCCAGTATTCGTTGATTCGCCGCCAATACTTCGCGGTTTGCTTTCTCGTTGGGATCGCTGATCGGCAGCGCCGCGTCTCGGGGCACGCCCGCGCATGCGCTCACGAGCAGCGCTGTTACCCACGCGGTCGCCCATTTGCTCCACGGCCGAGCACGACGCATCTACTTTGTTCCTGGCGCCCATGGCAGGTTTGGCACGGCGCAAAAGGCATCAACGCGGGTGCATGCCGCCCTGGCTCGCCGCCTCAAACCTATCAGAGCTAAGTTACCAGTTGCTCTTCGCGATGACTGTTGCTTTTTTGCCGCAGTTTCGCATTTTGCGCCGATCCCGCTTCATCAAGCGCGGCGCTTCTCCCGCTGCGTCGCCATCAGAGCCGGCTGGAAGATGACTGCGGCTGCGAGCGTTGTCAGGAGTGACAGGGCCATCAGCTTGCCCATGCTCGATGTACCCGGGTGATGTGAGAAGCACAGGCTTCCGAAAGCGATAGCCGTTGTGCAGGCGCTGAAGAAGATGGCGCGCGTCAGGCTCGATTGCAGGAAGTTCGTCTCCCCCGAGCGCCAAGCAATGATGTAGTAGATCTTGAAGGCGACCCCAACGCCGAGCAGAAGCGGAAGTGCAATAATGTTGGCAAAATTCAACCGCAGCCCGATGAGCACGCAGATCTCGAGCGTGACAATGATAGCAACGAGCAGAGGTACCAGCGTCAGCGCAACATCGATCCACCGGCGCAGCGCGACAAACAGGATCAGCGTAATCAACACCACCGACAGGATGCCGGCCTGGAGAAATGCCTTCACGACGGTTGCGGCGGCCTCGATCATGAAAACAGGCGTGCCGGCGGCCTCCGGTGCGACGCCGCGAACGGCCGTAACGAAGCGACCCAAGACGGCATTGTCGTTGCCATCGCCTTTCGGCATCACCTCGACCCGGACTCGGCCGTCAGCGGACATCCAGCTCTTCTTCAGCTCGGGTGGGAGAGTTTCGACACTCACCCGTTCGGCGCTAAGGAGACGTTTCGCTTGGCGCAGCGTGGTCCTTAACGGCGCGACCAGAGTGTGTTCGACTTCGTTCAAGGCGGCCGGCGGCGCGTGTACCAAGGGCGCCAGCACGCTTGCCAGACGGCGCGCCTGCACTGCGGCAGGGCTATCTAGGTCACGCACCACG
>WNFO01001805.1_pt1 | contig 28433 bp, 23 predicted proteins | sample 5400251 | NCBI WGS metagenome assembly WNFO01 (sample SAMN13153354, study PRJNA577476) | soil metagenome | isolation source: 100 cm saprolite under Madrone tree | place: USA:California | collected 2016-06-14
TTGATGCTATCTGAAAGACTGCGAAATTTAGAGCCGAGGCTTCGGAGCTCGGAAGCTTTTTTTTCGTCCGACTTCCGGTTTAACCATTCTAATGAGACGCCAATTACGATTCCGGTCAAAAAGACCAACGCAAATTTAAACCAACGCTGTTGGCCCAGTGCGAGGAGGTTGTTAAAAACGGTCGTGGCCATAGCGTTGGGAAAACCCGCCGTGGTCATACCGTCAGGATCGGAGAAAACGTTTTCCTCCAACCATTTTCCGAGGATAGGCGTGATCGGTGGGATCAGCAGAAGACCCCAAATCCCAAACAGAAACTGTTTAAGCCATTTGGACATGGAGCCTTGTTGTTTAGCACATTCACAGAGCTATCCAGCCGAATTAAAGGTCAAAGACCATCCACCCACCCCCAACAGCCCAAAAGCGGATCATCTCGCCCGTGCCGACGATGTGATCGAACAATGACTTCCGGAAACGGCACACCGCGTCGTTTCGCTGCAATGCAACGATTCGTCGGCTATCGGCGATAAAGCGGACTCGGGCAGTCCGATCGGACCATTTATGAGTTCACAGCCTTAATCAACTGAGCCTCACACCTCCGGCCCTTCAACCAATACTTCCATTATTCTAGAAATACGGTTGACAATTTGCCGGGACCCTGACAATCTCGCGCCATGAAACTGGACGACGCCGCCGCACATCTCGAAGCGCTGGGCAATCCCACCCGGCTCAGGATCTACCGCACGCTGGTTCGGGCCGGAGATGCGGGGCTGCCGGTCGGCCGGCTGCAGGACAAGTTGAAGATCGCGCCGTCGACGCTGTCGCATCACATCAAGGCGTTGATGGCGGTCGGCCTGATCAATCAGGTGCGGGACGCAACCACGCTGGTTTGTCATGCCAATTACGACGTGATGCGGGGGCTGGTGGATTTTCTGGTCGCCGAATGCTGCGCTGACGCCGAGAGCAAGGATGCAAAGACGGCGGCCTAGTTTCCGCAAGCGCTTAATTTCGATATTTCTAGTTTGACGGGAGAACACGATGAGCGAAGCAAAAACAGTCGCCATCATCGGAGCCGGCCCGGTCGGGCTTGCCGCCGCCGCGCATGTTCTGGAGCGCGGTCTCGAGCCGATGGTATTGGAAGCCGGCCCCGACGTCGGGCACGCGGTTCGCCAATGGGGCCACGTTCAGCTGTTCTCGCCATGGGAATACAACATCGATCGCGCGGCGGCGCGGCTGCTGGAGTCAACCGGATGGAACTCGCCCGAACCCGGGCAATATCCGACCGGCGCCGAATTGCTGGAGCGCTACCTCGATCCGCTCGCGACCAAAACGGTTCTGGCGACCCATATCCGCACGTCGAGCCGGGTCACCGACATCAGCCGTGCCGGCTTCGACAAGCTCAAGAGCAAGGGCCGGGAGGCCGCGCCCTTCGAAATCAGGTATCAGAAGGGCCAAGGCCCCAAAGTCACGAGAGCCGATGCCATCATCGACGCATCGGGCACCTGGCATTCGCCAAATCCGGCCGGCGCCAACGGGCTGCGCGCCCCTGGCGAACAACAGGCGGCGCACAAGATTGCCTACGGGATGCCGGATGTGCTGGGAAAAGACCGCGCGCGCTATGCCGGCAAAACGGTCGCGGTGCTGGGCGCGGGACACTCGGCCATCGGCACCCTCACCGATCTCGCAAAACTCGCGTCACAAGCGCCGGAAACCCAGCCGATCTGGCTGTTGCGGGGCAACGATCCCGCAAAGGCCTTTGGAGGCGGCGCCAACGACAAGCTTGCCGCCCGTGGCGAGTTGGGCGCTGCATTCGCAGCGCTGGTGGCCGCGGGCCGGATAAAAGTGGAGCGCGAATTTCGCGTCTCGGATCTGACGGTCGACGGCCCTCGCCTCATCGTCGGCGCCGGCGGTTGCGGCCGTCAGGCGGTGGTCGACGAGCTCATTGTCGCGACCGGCTTCCGGCCGGAGCTGGATTTCGTGCGCGAGCTTCGCATTCAGCTCGATCCGGCGATCGAATGCCCGATGGCGCTGGCGCCATTGATCGATCCGAACGAACACAGCTGCGGCACGGTGCGGCCGCACGGCGCGCAGGAACTGGCGCAGCACGAACCGGGCTTCTATTTTGCCGGCATGAAATCCTACGGCCGCGCGCCGACCTTTCTGATGATCACGGGATACGAACAGGTGCGCTCGATTGCCGCCGAACTCGCCGGCGATCGTGAGGCTGCCGAACGGGTCGAACTGATGCTGCCGGAAACCGGCGTGTGCAATCGCTTCGCCGCGCTTGACGCCAATAATTGCTGCGGCGGGCCGGCATTATCGGGTGTTGACGCCTGTTGCGTCGCCGATGCAAAGGCCAAGCAAGAGAGCAAGACGGGATGCGGGTGCGGATGAAGCTGCCAAGGAATTGTAATGGCACCTGAGCAATGAACGGGCGCCAGCTTCCCATCATTCTGGCCCTCGGCACCACGCAGACGCTGGCGTGGGCGTCCAGCTACTATTTGCCGGCGATTTTGGCCGATCCGATCGCGCGCGACCTCGGCGTGTCCTCGAACTGGATCTTTGCCGCCTTCTCGGCCTCGCTGGTGATATCGGCGATGCTCGGCCCCCGCGTCGGGCGGCAGATCGATCTCGTCGGCGGCAGGTCCGTGCTGTCGATCTCCAATTTGACGCTGGCCGCGGGACTGGCGCTGCTCGGCGCCACTTTTTCGATCCCGGTTTTGGTGGTGGCCTGGCTGCTGCTCGGGATCGGCATGGGATTTGGCCTCTATGATGCAGCCTTCGGCGCGCTCGGGCGCATCTATGGCGACGCGGCGCGGCGGTCGATCACCGGCATCACCCTGATCGCGGGTTTTGCCTCAACCGTCGGATGGCCGCTGACCGCTTTCGGACTGCAAAGCATCGGCTGGCGCAACACCTGTTTTGCATGGGCGGCGGCGCATATCCTGATCGGCCTGCCCTTGAATTTTTTCATGCTGCCCGCGGTGAAGGGCGCCAAGGCGGCGGTCGAGGCATCCGCAAAACCTCACATCCCGATCGATCGGACCATGGTCCTGCTGGCGTTCACCTTTGCGGCGGCCTGGAGCGTCACCGGCGCGATGGCCGCGCATCTGCCACGTATCCTGGAAGCCGCCGGCGCGACCACCCTGCAGGCGGTAACGGCCGGCGCGCTGATCGGCCCGGCGCAGGTGTTCGCCCGGATCGTCGAGGCGAGTTTGCTGAGCCGCTATCATCCGCTGCTGTCGACCCGGCTCGCCTGCCTGACCCACCCGATCGGCGCCGCCATCGTCGGGCTGGCGGGCGGTGCTGCGGCCAGCGCGTTCGCGATCTTTCACGGCACCGGCAACGGCATCCTGACCATTGCGCGCGGCACGCTGCCGCTGGCGATCTTCGGCCCGCAAAATTATGGCTATCGGCTGGGCCTGATCGGCGCGCCGGCGCGGATGGCGCAGGCCGCGGCGCCATTGGCGTTCGGTCTGTTGATCGACACCATGGGCAGCCGCGTGCTGATGGTCTCCTCCGCGCTCAGTCTGTCGGCCCTGCTGGCGCTCTCCCTGGTCCGGAAGGGGCCGGCGCCACCATGACGGCATGCGCGGTGCGCATTTGCCCTTCCCATCCCGCGCCATTTCGAGCAAAAGCACGGCATGGAAAACGAAACGGGTCCAGCTTCTGTCATCAGAGGTGTTATGCGGTGGGCGATCACGCCGCCGCAATCCTATGTGGTTTATCTCGTGGCTTTGTTCCTGGTCGCCGGATCGTCGTTCTACATCGGCAGCCTGCGGCCCAAGAAGCCGATGGGCCTCGGACCTCCGCCAATCTCCGCGCCGCGCAACTGAAACCCATTCGTCGTGGCTGCCTCAACGAGGCTGCGTTCGTCTAGGCACTCCCGTTCTTCGATGCCACAATGAGCCCTCGGGAGCGTTCACTTAAGCGAGGTGCGGAATGGTCCATGTGGAGAGCGGACGGTCATGAGTCATGCTTCGATGCGTATCGGCGTGCTGCATTTTTCCCACGAGACGGTGACGTTTCTCAAGAACGATACGACGCTCGAAGACTTTGTTTATCCGGGTTCACCGGCCAAGGGCGAAGCTTTGCTGGAATTCGATCCAAAATCGTACATGGGCGGCTTTGTGAAGATGGCGCGGGAATTCGATGGGGTGGAACTGGTTGGCATCGAGTCGCCATTGTGGCCGAAAACCTCGATCGGCTCCGGATGGGTCACCCAGGACGCCTATGAAACCTTCGTCGGCAGGATGATTGCCGAGATCAACGCCAGCGCGCCGTTCAAGGGCATCTATCTCTGCCTGCATGGGGCGATGGCGGTACGGGGCGTGCCTCGCCCCGAGGCCGAACTGGCACGCCGGGTACGCCAAGCGGTCGGCCCAGGCGTAGTCATCGCCGCGACCTTCGATCTCCACGGCAATGAGGATGACGCGTTTCTCAGATACGCCGACATGGCGTTTACCGTAAAATATTTTCCGCACTATGACGGCTACCTGCAGGGAGAGCGCGCGGCGCGAACCCTGGTGCGGGCGATCAAAGGCGACTACAAGCCCGCGCATGTGACGTTAAAAGTTCCGATCATCTCGCCGACCGTCCTGCAGTGGACGGGTGCATCGCCATGGATGGATCTGGTGCAACGGGCGCTGATCTGGGAAGCGCGCGAAGTCGACGTCTACGTCAATGTGTTCTTCGGTTTTCCGTTTGCCGACGTGCCCGATGTGGGCATGACCATACAAGTGCTGACCAACGGAAACCCCGAGCTCGCCGCGACGATATCCCGCGACATCGGCGAGACGGCGTGGCGTCATCGCGAAGCCCTGCTGACCTCAACAAAAATCCATACCATTCCGGAAGGCGTCGCGCTGGCAAAACGGGCCGTGCAAAATGGAGAAACGCCGGTGGTGCTGGCCGATCACAGCGACCGCTCCGGCGCTGCGACCTGGCTGCTCCGGGAGATCATCGCGCAGGACCTGTCCAACACCGTGATCGCCACCGTCACGGACGCCGCGGCCACGGCCAAACTGAAGGCGCAGAGCGCCAAGGCCGGGGACGCATTCGATATGGAGGTCGGCGGCCTCTCCGACCCATCCGCCGGCGAGCCGGTGCGCATCCGGGGCACGATCCTGAAGGCCGTCGAGGGCTACGGTCAGTTCTGGGTCAGCATCAAGTTTGGCCGCGACAACGTCCTGATCCTGAGCACGTATCTGGTGCAGATCCTCGATCCGTTCTCTCTCAACCATCTGGGGGTGGACATCGACGCTTTCCAGATCATGGCGATCAAGTCCCGGGTTCACTTCAGGCGCGGCTTCCACGACAACGGTTTTGCCAGGACGATCCTGCTGGTCGAGCCGACCGAGCCGTTTCTCGGGACGGTTCGCCTGGACAAACTCCCCTATGAGAATGTCGACCTGAAGCAGTATTACCCCTACGGAAACCCGGCGTTTCCCGGCCACGGCTTAAGCGCCGCAACTCGTCGGGTCGATAACTTGGCGCCTTGATCACAGCGCGCAAATTGTCGGATTGATCTATTCCATATTTCAATAAATTGCGTCGTACCTCCATAGTCCGCCGCTAAGCACAGTTTTTGTCTTGGAGAAAAGATCGCCGAAAACCAATTTTCCGGTGAGTAGGGGCGAAGTATGCATGAAGTCAGGAGCTGTGGAGCTTGCAATGAAAGAAACCGCCCGCTTACGCCAATTGGAAGCCGAGTGCCGCCAGCGCGCGCTAAGCGAACCCCAAAGAAAATGGTACTGGCTCGCACAGGCCGCGAAATTCCAGACCCAGGCTGTCCAGGAAATCGCCTTTCACCTCGAAGACTGCACCACCGCCGACACTCCGGAGGTCAAGCTGGCTTATTGGCCGAATGGTCCCGATGCAAGACGGCTGATGGAGCCATTCGTCCGTGGAGGCGAACCGCTTGACGAATTTTGTCGCCTTGATCGCCCGTTAAGAGACCGCCGGCGCGAATCGGGGCTTATGCCTGTTTGACCTCGGTCGTCGCAATCCAGATCCCGGCAAAGACGGCGCCGAGGCCGGCGACGAGATTGGCCGTGATCGGCTCGCCGACCAGTTGGGTGGCGAGCAATCCCGCCGCGATCGGGTTGACGGTCATGGTGCTGGCGACACGGGTTGGTGTCGCGCGCTCCAGCGCCATGACCCACAGGATGAAGGCGAGCGCGCCGCCGCCGACGCCGAGATAGATGCCGGCAATCCATTGCGGGGCGCCGAAGCCGCGTAACACCGCGAGGCTGCCGGTCAGCGCTCCCACCGGCATCAGTGCCGCAGCACCGGCGCCCATGCCGACGGTCAGGAACCCGAGCGTGCTCGATCGCTGGATGAATGGACGGGACCAGACGTTGTAGAACGCCATGCACAGCACCGCGCCGGTCATGATGAGTTCGCCGCGCCACGCGCCCGGTGGCGCCGCCGAAACGCCGTATGCGAGTGCGGCCATGACCCCGAGCACGGCGACGCAGACGCCGGCCGATTTCCGCCACGTCAGCGGCTCGATCCCGAGCAGTGCCGCGATCACCATGGTGTGCAGCGGCAACGTCGCCAGCGCGAGACTGGCGCGAGCCGCGGTCGTAAAGCCGATCGCGATGTTGTAGAGGACGAAAAACAGTCCGAAGAAACACAGCCCCAGGACGGCGACGGCAAGCCAGTCGCGACGCGGCGGCCATCGCACTCGAAGCAAAAGCGCCGTCGGCAGCAAACATGCAAAACCGATGCCCCAGCGCAGAATGGCAAGCGTGATCGGATCGGCGTTGCCGACCAGATAGCGCGTAATCGCCGCCGCGCTGCCGCCGAGGCAGCTCGAGACCAATGCGATGGTCACACCGATCCATTCACTCACCGCCCGTCCCCCCGTGTCGCGCTGCGCTTGTTTGTGGCATGTTGCCGAATGGGGTCGTTTCAGCAACTACCTGGCAGGTACTCATGTCTCGGCATCAGGGCTTCGCAGACAGCCTGCGCCGCTGGCGCCGGCACCGCGGCCTGTCGCAGCTCGATCTGGCCGGACGCACGGAAATCTCGCAGCGCCATCTCAGCTTCATGGAATTGGGCCGCGCATCGCCCAGCCGCGATATGGTGATGCGGCTGGCGGCCGCCCTCGACGTGCCGCTGCGCCAGCACAATGCGCTGCTGGCGGCTGCCGGCTTTGCCCCGGTCTGGCGGCAGACCGACCTAGCCGCACCCGAACTTCGTGAGATTCGCAAGGCGCTCGACTTCATGCTGGCCCAGCAGGAGCCGTTTCCCGCCGTCGCGGTCGACCGGCACTGGAATTTGCTGCAGAGCAATTCGGGCGCGGTACGCCTGATCGAATTCCTGGTTGGACCATTGGCGCCCGGCGCGCCGGTCAATCTGGCCGATGCGCTGGTCGCACCGGATGTGCTGCGGCCGTATCTGGTGAACTGGGCGGACGTCGTTCGCTACTTCATCCGCAGCGTGGAAGCCGACGCCGCCGCCGACGGCACGCCCGAGACGGCGGCGCTTTACGAAAGACTGCTCGGCTATCAAGGGGTGCGGGCGGCAATCAACGCCGCGCCGACCGAACCGGCGACCATGCCGGTGCTTCCGATGCATTTCCGCAAGGGCAACACCAGCTTGCGATTGTTCACCACCATCGCGACGCTCGGTATTCCCTTGGACATCACGCTGCAGGAAATGCGCATCGAATGCTTTTTTCCGACCGATGACGAAACCGCCACGATCATGCGCCGGTGGAATGCCGAGCAACGATCCGCCGCACCGCAGGCCAGCGCGTGAACGGGTAGATGCGCTGGGCCTTGCGGATGGTTCATGGCCCTGAGGGGCGAGCCCAGGCGGCGCCGCGACTGGCTAGACCGGCGTGCGGAACTTCCTGTAAAGCTCCTGAACCGCGGAGAGCGCCTGGTTGTCGAGCGGAAGGCTGACGGGCTCGCCGGATTCCGCCGAGAGATCCGCGGCGAGGTAGGCCTCCATCACGCGGCGCGCGCTTTCCGGCGACACCATCGGCGGCTGGTCCCGCAATACGCATTCGAGGAAGTGCATCGTCTCGGGTGCCATCTGCCCGGCGTAGACGTGATCGACCCACTCGCCCGGCATGGTCGACATCGGATAGTGCGTCCCTTCCTGCATCGTATTGAGCCAGTTCGAGCGCTGGGTATCGTCCAGGAACAGGGAGCCTTCCGTGCCGGTGATCTCGATCGTCGTGGCGCTGTAGTTCGGATAGCTTGGCGGCAGGTTCCAGCCGCCGCCGATTGAAACCAGCACGCCATTGTCCATGGTCACGGTGCTCCACATGATGTCATAGGAGCCGTTGACGGCCTCCATGTAGCCGTAGGCGCCCTGCGAATAGACGCGGATGGGCCTCGCCGGCTCGAGCAGCCAGAACACGAAATCGAGGTCGTGGGTTGATTCCATCGCCGCCGGCGACAGCCGGCCGCGGCTTGCGATCTTCTGGCCGAGGCCGCGCGACAGATGCCGGCTCACCATGACCGACACCGGCTTGCCCAGCGTGCCGTCGGCGATCTTCTTCCTGGCGTAGGCGAGCTTGGTGTTGAAGCGCTGCGAGTAGCCGATGGTGAATTTGAGATTGCCGCGTTTGGCGATCTCGATCAGCTCGTCGGCCTCGAACAGTTCGAGCGCGATCGGCTTTTCCAAGAGCACGTGCTTGCCGGCCTTGAGGCAATCGCGCGCGATCGGATAGTGGTTGGATTCCGGCGTCGTCGAGATGTAGACCACCTTGATCCGGTCGTTGTTGAGGATGTCGTGATAGTCTGATGTCGCGGTTGCCGCGTTGGTCAGCTGCTTGACCTCGGCCAGGCGGTCGCGCCTGATTTCGCAGATATGAAGCTTGTCGACGATCGACGAGCGCGACAGCGTTTCCGCCCGAATGCCCCCGCACCAGCCAGTTCCGATCACCGCGACTTCGACCTGTTGCACGCTTGTGTCTCCTGTTTTCCACTATCGAATTCCGGCGAATATGGCTTTGGCCATGCCGATACCCGGTGCCGTGCATAGAAAGGACCTTTCACCCGCGCCGCGTCAACCGGAACGCAGCGGCTCAATCCGAATGCAGCCCGTTCTCCTCGATCACCTTGGTCCACTTGGCGGTTTCGACGTCCATATAGGTCTTGAAGTCCTCGGGGGACTTGCTGCCGACCGCGATCACGCCGCCCTTGCGCATGCGCGCCTGAACCTCCGGCTCGGCGAGCACCTTGACAATCGCGGCGTGCAGCTTGTCGACGATCGGCCGCGGCGTGCCTGATGGCACGAGCACGCCCTGCCAGGATGACGTCACGAGGTTCTTCCATCCGAGCTCGTACATGGTCGGTATGTCCGGCAGATCGGCCATTCGCTCCCGGGTGGTGACGGCGAGCGCCTTGACCTGCTTCTCCTTCACGAACTGCATAGCCGAGGAGATGGTGGTGAACATGAGGTCCACATGTCCGCCGAGAACGTCCGTCACCGCCGGGCCGGCGCCGCCCTTGTAGGGGACGTGCACGAGGTCGAGGCCTGCCTCCTTCTTGAAAACCTCCATCTCCAGCCGGTTGAGCGTGCTGCTGCCGGGCGAGGCAAAGACGACCTTGCCCTGGTTCGCCTTCGCATAAGCGATCAGCTCGCTGACAGTGTTGGCCGGGAAGTCCGGCCGGGTGATCAGGATGCTTGGCGTGTCGGCGCAAATCGTAACCGGGGTCAGGTCCTTGTCCGGCTTGATACGCATGTTGGAGTAGACGCCCGGGTTGATCGAGAGGGTACCGATATTGCCGAGAAAGACGGTGTAGCCGTCCGGCGCCGCGCGGGCCGCGACCTCGGTGCCGACGATGCCCGCCGCGCCCGGCCGATTGTCGACCACGATCTGCTGGCCGAGGATCTCGCCGACGCCGTGTTGGATGATGCGGGCGACGAAATCGGAAGCGCCGCCGGGCGCGAACGGCACGATCATCATGACGGGTCGATGGGGATAGTTGTCGGCGTCCTGGGCGGAGGCTCCTGCGCCAAACAGGAGGAACAGTGCGCTGCCGAGCGCCGCCGCGATTCCAATTCCATTTCGCTGCCGGCGCAGACCCTGGGTCACGTTCAAAGGCTTTTCTCCCTGACGATCGGCGGGCGCTTGATGCACCTCTGACTTCGATCATAACAACGGGAGTTGAGGTCGCAAGCGCCAAGGGGTGCGGGCGGCCGTCTGCGCCGGTGCGCCGTGACCTCCTGTGCATCGATTTGACGATATCCGTGTAGCTTCCGCTTATCCCCCCGATAGCGGCGGTATTGCGAACGTCGCGGCACGTCGCATTTGTGCCAAGCACGGAAGTCCCCGGCTCTTTCAGGCGCACGGGAAGTGGTGTAATCTTCAATCGGCGCGCTGCCAATGGGACTGCCGAAATCCCGCAAATTTAAGGACAGCGCCTGTGCCTTCGGCGGGCAAGCATTGTGCAATTCATTCGATATTGGGTTTGCGGGCCTTGGACCGATGCGTATGTCCGCATCGCAATGCCTTTTGCAGGACAACCGCGCAAACAGTCAAATCTGGAGCCAAAGGAATAGACGGAGACGTATCCGTTTAATGGAGCAAGCTCACGGGCCATCGCCCGCAAGCCAGAGAGGAGATTTACGATGAAGACGCAATCGGGGCGAATTTTGTTTGCCGCTGGCCTGATCACCGCGGCGCTCGCAAGCGGCGCAACCGGCCAGCAAGACGAGAAGCTCGGCAAAGTGGTCTTCCCTACCTCCTGCGATCCCAATGTGCAGGCCGAGTTCGACCGCGGCGTCGCCATGCTGCATTCATACTGGTTCCTGATCGCCCGCCGGAAGTTCGAGGCGATTCTACAGCAGGATCCCACCTGCGCGATGGCCTATTGGGGCGTGGCGATGGACTACCTCGGCAACACCCTGGCAACCACGCCGACGCGGGCCGACTCGCAGGCGGCCTGGGACGCACTCGAAAAGGCGCGGGCGGCCGGGGCGAAGACGCCGCGCGAGCGCGACTGGATCGAGGCGCTCAGCGCCTATTTCCGCGACCATGACAAGGTCGCCGTGGATGTCCGACTGGCGGCCTACAATGCCGCGATGGAGCGGATGGCGCAAAACTATCCCGACGACTACGAGGTGCAGGTCTATTATGCGCTGACGCTGCAAGCCTCGGCGCCGAAAAGCGACCTCACCTACGCCAACCAGATCAAATCCGCAGCACTGCTGGAAAAACTCTTCGAGCAGAACCCGCAGCATCCGGGTGTGACGCACTATCTCATTCACGCCTACGACTTTGCGCCGCTTGCCGAAAAGGGAATTGCCTCCGCGCGGCGCTATGCCGGCATTGCGCCGGCCGTGCCGCACGCGCGGCACATGCCATCGCACATCTACTCCATGGTCGGACTTTGGGAAGAATCCATCGCCTCGAACGCTTCGGCGCTTGAGATCCAGCCGGACTACTATCACGCGTCGGATTTTACCGTCTATGCACATCTGCAACTCGCGCAGGATGCCAAAGCCGATGCGATGATCCAGAAGTCTCTCGCCACCGCCGACCGCGGTGATCGCCCGATCAACTTCGTCAATTTCACCGCCAAGGCGGCTATGCCGGCGCGCTATGTCCTGGAACGGGCGGACTGGGCCGGCGCTGCCGCGCTGCCGATGACTCCCACTCAATATCCCATGGCGGATTCGCTGATCCGCTTCACGCGCGGTCTCGGCATGGCGCGCACTGGCAATCTCGCAGGCGCTAAAGAAGAGATCGAAGCGATGAAGGTTTTGCGCACGACTCTGCAGCGAGCCGACCAGTCCTACTGGGCCGACCGCACCGAAGAACAAATGCTTGCCATTTCTGCGTGGGTCGCCTTGAAAGAAGGCGCGCCCGATCAGGCCCTGCGGTTCATGCGGGCAGCCGCCGACAGCGAGGACGGTAGTCTCAAGCACGTGGCGATGGAGAATCGCCTCTATCCGTTCCGCGAACTGCTGGGGGAATTGCTTCTCGAGATGGGGCAGCCCGGAGCCGCCCTGAACGAGTTCGAGACCGCGCTCAAGCAAACCCCCAACCGCTTCCGCGCGTTCTGGGGAGCCGCCCGTGCTGCCGACAGTGCGGGCGACCGCCAGAAGGCGGCCGAGTACTTCGGCAAGCTGGTGGACTTGGCCAGGAACGCTGATACGGAGCGGCAGGAAATCCGTGAGGCCAAGGCATACTCGCGCCGGGATGAAACCATAGGTGGTGCACGAAAATGACGCCTCGGCTGCCGGGTCTAGCACCCGGCAGCCGTCAACCCGAGAGACAACGATGATCCGCGCGATCGCATTGGCTACAATGCTCGGTGCGCTCGTCGCCGGCGTGGCCGTCTACGCCATAAACCCGCGGGGGTGGCGGAACGGGGCTGCACCGCTGTTCGGTGCGCTCGACCATGGGGCCAAGACGGCAATCATGCCCGAAGACTGGCCGATCTGCACAACCATGGCATCGGTCGCATCGGATGCCGAATGGGCGCAGCTCGACCCCGACTTCAAGGCCGGCAAGAAGGCATTGGGTGCGCAGGACTGGAGTGGTGCAATCGCAGCGTTCGAACTCGCCGCACTGCGCGACCCGCTCAATGCCGATATCCAGAATTACATCGGCTATGCCTATCGGCGGCTACGTCAGCTGGGGCCGGCCATCGGCCATTATCAGCAGGCGCTGATGCTGAAACCGCGCCACCGCAGCGCGCATGAGCATCTCGGCGAGGCCTATCTGGTGCTCGGCAAGCCCGACAAGGCCGAGCAACTGCTGGCAGCGCTGGAAAACCTCTGCCTCATTCCCTGCGAGGAATCCGACGACCTCAAGCGGGCCATTGCGGCCTACAAAAGGCTGGCCACAGCCAGAGCGCGATGACTTTTCTTCGAATCGTCATCCCGCTCTATCTTTTTGTTTGAGCATGATCTTTTCGGAAAACCGCTAACCACTTTTCCGGATCATGCTCTAGGATCAGATCAGGCGCCGTAAGAGCGTTGCAACAAGCGCTGGAAATCATGGCATCTTGCGCTTGGTCCGTTTCTACGGCCGCGCAATGGCCGGACCAATCCGCCGGTAACGCACGCCTCCTCAATCGTAAAACTCCGGCGACATTTTCAGGCCGTCGCGCTGCGCCTTGTCGTGGTTGATCCAGAGCTGCGCTTTTTCCTTGGCAAGCGTGTCGGATATCTTTTGCATCGAGGCCAGGGTCTGCTCCTTGCTGAAGTTGTTGGAGGGAACCCCGCGGTTGTCCCAGTTGCTTTTGAAATGAACGGCATCGCCGGACAGAACGAGCGCGCCGGTATGCGGCAGCTTCACCAGCAGGGATTGATGACCCGGCGTATGTCCGGGGGTCGAAAGGAGGGTGACGCTACCGTCGCCGAATACGTCATGGTCGCCTTCCAGTTTTGTCACGGGATGCGCGGGCTTGAACCGGGGCTCGTTGTTGGCCCCGGGCCATTCGTATTCGGCTTTCTGGACGTAGAGCATTGTGGTCGGAAACATCTCAACATTGCCGATGTGATCGGGATGGGTGTGCGAAATGGCCATCGCCTTGATGTCGGCGGGCTTGACGCCAAGCTGGTCAAGCTCTGCCGCCAATGTCTTCGGGCGATGCCAGTAGACGGCCCTTGGATCCGATGGAGCAAGGCCGTTCGGCATCGCCGCGACCGCGTCCGATAGCCCGGTGTCCCACAGGAACCAGCCTTGCGCGTGCTTGATCAGATAGCAGGTGTCGACAAAGTCCATCGATTTGCCTTCGTTGACCCCAGGCGACCAGCGCGAAATATCGCCGGCGACGCCTTCCCCGCAATTGAGGATGTAAAGCTTTTCGACGCCGGGCTTTTCCGATTGCGCATGGCCGGGATTGACCGACAAGGCCGCTGCCAAAAGGACCGCCGCCAGACCACCACCTGCTTGTTTCACGTCATTTCTCCAACGCCGACAGACCCGAAATTTCCCCGATGGGCTGGATAGTACTGCATAGCCAATGTTGCATCCAGACGACGCCTGGCGCGAAAGGTCTGGCGCGAAGACCAGGCGCCATCATCGCGCCGTCAATTGCAGGCCAAGAACCACCATCATGCACCCGAAGCTTAAGAGATGATCACGATAAATTGCGCGCGCCAGCGTCGATTGCTGCTCCGGTGAATCATTGCCGCGGCCGAGCCGGACCGCGTTCGGGACCGTGCGGGTGATGGCGAGCACAAAGCCGCTGCCGGCCAGCGCAAGCGAACCCCAGCCGATCCACCAGCGGTTTTCGCCCAGCACGATCTCCGCGCAGATCGCAGCCAGCGTCAGCACCATCACCAGGGCGACCAGCCGGTTCATCGGATAGGCCTCCGTCGTGACGCGTCGGTAATAGGACGAAATCGAGGCCAGCACTTCGCCCGGCAAGAGATCGCCGACGGGCTTGCGGGTCTGCACATCGAACATCAGATCGAACCACAACACGGCAAGCAGGAAACCGGCCCCCGCCGCGGCGAATGCATGCATGGCGAAGCCCCCCTTCTTCGCGGCCATCATAATTCATCATCGGCCCGATGACGGGAGCCTGGCTTGCGTATCGCGCCGTCAGCGGCGGCGGGTGTGAACAAGGCGTTACGCGCGGCGCGAACTTCTACCGGCTCCCGCCGGCAAGGCCAACGACTGGATTGACAGCCCGCGTCAGTTTCGCTGTAATGGCGCTCTGGGGGTTCTGCGATCCCCCCACGAGGCGACATGCCCAAGTATCGCGTCCCGTTTCTTTTCACGAGGGCGCATTCATGTCATCCCACACCTCCATATCCCAGGATAAACTTGCCCGTCTGATCGGCACGGCGAAAACGCCCGTCTTGATCGACGTCCGAACGGACGAGGATTTTGCCGCCGACCCGCGGCTGATTCCAGGTGCGGTCAGGCGCAGCCATCACGACGCCGCCGACTGGAGCCGCGAATATTCCGGCGGCGCTGCTATCGTCGTCTGCATGCGCGGCGCAAAACTGGCGCAAGGCACGGCCGCCTGGTTGCGGCATGCCGGTGTATCAGCGGAAACGCTGGAAGACGGTTTCGAAGGCTGGAAGGCGGCAAAACTGCCGTTGGTGCCGGCGTCAAAACTGCCCGCGCGCGATGCGCAGGGACGCACGGTCTGGGTAACCCGCGCCAGGCCGAAGATCGATCGCATCGCCTGCCCCTGGCTGATCCGGCGGTTCGTCGATCCGAATGCGGTGTTTCTGTTTGTGACACCCGCCGAGGTCGTCGCGGTCGGCGAACGCTTCAATGCCGTTCCCTTCGATATCGAAAACGTGTTCTGGAGTCATCGCGGTGAACTCTGTACCTTCGACGTGATGATCGAGGAGTTTGGCCTCGCGACGCCGCCCTTGCTGCGGCTGGCGACCATGGTACGCGGCGCCGATACCGCGCGGCTCGATCTCTGTCCGGAAGCGCCGGGGTTGCTCGCGGCGTCACTAGGCCTGTCGCGGATGTATGACGACGATCTCGAACAACTCGAGGCCGGGATCGCGCTGTACGATGCGTTCTATCGCTGGTGCCGCGATGCGACCGGCGAAACCCATAACTGGCCTACTAACAAGGCAAAGCCGTGATCGATATCGCCGCCAACGGGACCTCAGCCGAGGCTGATGCCGGTCACGGCATCAGCTTCGGCGAAGCCTTTCGGGTCTGGCTCCGGGTCGCCCTATTGAGTTTCGGCGGCCCGGCCGGACAGATCGCGGTGATGCACCGCATCCTGGTCGAGGAAAAGAACTGGATTTCCGAGAGCCGATTCTTGCACGCGCTGAACTATTGCATGCTGCTGCCGGGGCCGGAGGCGCAGCAGCTTGCGACCTATATCGGCTGGCTCTTGCACCGCACCGCCGGCGGCATCATGGCCGGCGGTCTTTTCATACTTCCCGGCGTCATCGCCATCATGGGCTTAAGCTACATCTATGCCGCCTTCGGCCATGTCGGGGTCATCGAGGCGCTGTTCTTCGGCCTCAAGGCAGCCGTGCTGGCGATTGTCGTTCAGGCCGTGGTCCGCGTCGGAAAACGCGCGCTGCGCAACGGGGTCATGATCGGGTTGGCAGCCGCAGCCTTCATCGCGATCTTCTTTTTCAACGTGCCCTTCCCGATCATCATCATCTCAGCCGGCGTGATCGGCTATGTCGGCGCCAAGAGCGGGCGGCCGGAATTTGCCGCTGTTCCGCATGGCGGTGGCAAAAGTACCGCCGCGGTCGACAGCATGCTCGGCGATGAATTGCCGGACCATGTCCGCCCGAGCGTTCCGCGCGCGCTAAGAGTAAGCGCCATCTGGCTGCTGCTATGGCTGGTGCCGGTCGCAGCCCTTCTGATCACGTTCGGCGAGGCCAACGTGTTCAGCCAGATCGCATTGTTCTTCAGCAAGATGGCGATGGTGACGTTCGGCGGCGCCTATGCGGTGCTGGCCTACGTCGCGCAGCAGGCGGTCGAGCATTATCACTGGGTGCAGCCGCGCGAGATGCTGGATGGCCTCGGCATGGCGGAGACCACGCCGGGCCCGCTGATCATGGTGCTGCAGTTCGTCGGCTTCATGGCCGCGTTTCGCGATCCCGGCACGCTGCCGCCGATGCTGGCGGCCACGCTCGGCGGGTTATTGGCGACCTGGGTCACCTTCACGCCCTGCTTTCTCTGGATCTTTCTGGGCGCGCCGTTTGTCGAGACCCTGCGCGGCAACAAGGGGCTGGCGGGCGCACTGACCGCGATCACTGCGGCCATTGTCGGCGTGATCCTCAATCTGTCGATCTGGTTCGCGCTGCATACCGTGTTCCGGGAAACCGCGCCGGTGCGATCGTTCGGGCTGTCGTTCGACATGCCCGTGATATCGAGCGTCGATGTTGCCGCGCTCGTCCTGGCCATCGCGGCTGCGACCGCGATTTTTCGATTCAATATGGGCATGCTGACGGTGCTGGGAGGTTCGTGCGCCGCGGGCGTGCTGCTGCGGCTGGCGGGGATGATCTGATCTCTCGTCGTCCCGGCGAAGGCCGGGACCCATAACCCCGGGCGTTGATTGTTGCAGAAGGTCTCGGCACCGGTGCCGAAACGAGAATCCTCGGCGTATGGGCCCCAGCGTTCGCCGGGGCGACGCCAACTCAAAGCGAAACCGCGATCAGTTCCTCCTCGACCAGCGGACCGCCGCCGACGGGGAACGCGATATATTGCTTGCCGCCGGCCATGTAGGTGATCGGCGCGCCGGTCGCGTTGGCCGGCAGCGCGATCTCCGCCAGCATTTCGCCGCTGGCCTTGTCGTAGACCCACAGATGCGGATCGCGATGCTCGCCGCTATTCATGTCGATGGCAAGGATGCTGCCGAACGGAGGCTTGAGCAGCGGCAATCCGCGCGGCCCCGGCAAATACCGGGGGCTCGCAACAAAATCGTAGGAACCTTCCCAGGCTTGCGGCTTGTGGAGTGCGACAACGAACGGCAGCCGGTAGGTGCCAACATAGAGCATGCCGGTGTCGGGATCGATCGCGGCACCCGACCAGTTCGCGCCGCCACCGATGCCGGGCACCTGGATCGTGCCGCGCTCCGACGGCGGCGTGAACAGCGGGCCGTGATCATATTTGGCAGCGATGTCCATCGCCTCCTGGTGGATCTCCGGCGTCAGGTCGATCAGGTCCTCGTCGCGGACGCCCTGGATGTCGATCGGCGCGGGTTTTGTGGGAAACGGCTGTGTCTTCGACGCGCTCTCGCCGGGCACGCTCGACGCCGGCACCGGCTGCTCCTCGATTGGCCAGACCGGCTGGCCGGTGACGCGGTCGAATACATACACAAAAGCCTGTTTTGTGACTTGCGCGACCGCCTTGATCGGCTTTCCCGCCACAGTGATGTCGATCAGGTTGGGAGCCGCCGGCGAGTCGTAATCCCACAACCCGTGATGAACGAGCTGATAGTGCCAGACCTTCTTGCCGGTCGCCGCGTCGAGACACACGAGACTCTCGCCGTAGAGACCGTCGCCGGGGCGGTGGCCGCCGTAATAATCATTGGTCGGCGTGCTGACCGGCAAGTAGATGGTGCCGAGCTCCTCGTCGGCGCTCATCGGCGCCCAGACATTGGCATTGCCGGCTTCCTTCCAGGAATCCTTCTCCCAGGTCTCGACCCCGGGCTCACCTGCTTGCGCCACGGTGTGGAAGGTCCAGAGCAGACGGCCGGTGACGACATCGAAGCCGCGCACGTCGCCGGGCGGCGACGGCCGGTGTCCCCACCAGTCCATCACCGACGAACCGACCACGATCACCCCGCGCACGATCACCGGCGGCGAACTCATGGTGTAGTAATCGCGGTCGACCGGCCGCCGCATGCCCAGTGCGAGATCGACACGGCCATCGGTCCCGAATGTCGGGATTGGTTTGCCGGTCCTGGCATCGAGCGCGATCATCTGCGCAAACGCCGTGAGCATCACGATGCGTTCGTCGTCGCCGTTGCGCCAATAGCCGACGCCGCGATGCAGCCAGCCGTCGTTGGCGGGAATACCGAGACCGTTTTCGTAGATCTTCGGGTCGAACACCCATTTGGTTGCGCCTGACGCGGCATCGATGGCGGCGACCTGCGACAGCGACGTGGAGGTATAGAGCGTGCCGCCGACCATCAGCGGCGTCGATTCATTGGCTCTGGTAGGACCGACCTTCGGATTGGCGTCCTTGACCGCCTGATCCGGCGACTTCCAGCGCCAGGCGACGTGCAGGTCCTTCGCGTTGGTCCGGTCGATCTGGGTGAGCGGCGAATAACGGGCCGAGGCATAGGTGCCGGCATAAGCGGGCCATTCGCCGCGCGATAACGCGCTGATGGATTCCGCCTGCGCGCCGGGGATGGTTTGTGCACGAAGCACGGTCGGGGTGACCAGCAGCGTCAGAATGATGACCGTGATTATCGCGCGGCTGCGCGACGTGACGACGCGCTTGTGCCCTTTCGTTTTGCGCAATGCCGTACCCTCCCCGATTTTTAGGCAAGCATCTCCGAGAACGGGAGCACAGTCAAAGGAGAACAGGTCGGGCGCGGTTGAATTTCGGGAAGTAAAGGTCAAATTTTAGGTGGGACGTGCCGCTGCGGCAGGCAAACGCGGACACCATCAGCAGCCCTTATGGCTCGCATTTCCACTTCCGATTTTACAAGCCGATTGCCCTGTCGTTACCTCAAAGCCGCCGACACGGTCGCGAGAAAGAGCCGTCTTGCCGCGAGCGTTAGTCCATCAACACGCAACGGAGATAGTTATGTTGGATGATGACAATGCAGGTAATAGCGCATCTTCGTTGAAGACCCCGACGAAGACCAAACAACTTTCACGGCGAGCGGTTCTCAAGGCCGGCGCCGCGGCGACGGGCGCCGCGATCGGCTCCGATGTCGTGCGCGGCTTTCCGACGATCTGGGCGCAGGAGATCAAGGATATCGAATTAAGACACGTCGGCGTGTCCTATTCGGTGGTCAAGGCGATCGGCGATCAGGCCGCAAAGGACCTCGGCTTCAAGGTCACCATGCAGAACCTCGATACCTCGGCGGCCATCAACCGGTTCATCAGCCAGCCGGATTCGGTTGACATCGCCGACCTCGAAGGCTGGCAGGCCAAATTGGCCGCGAAGCGCTCGGTGATTCAGGGAATTGAAGTCAAGAAGATCAAGGAATTCGACAATATCCTGCCGATCTTCACCAAGGGCGAGATCGACGGTCACAAGATTCCGCGTCAGGGCATTTCACCCTATGAGGCGATGTATCTCGAGAAGCCGAACTCGACCGAACTGCACGACGGCGTCACGGAATGGGCGACGTTCCTGCCGCAGGTCTACAACGCGGACTCGATCGGCTATCGCCCGGATCTGGTCGGCCACGAGGTCACCGAGTGGAAAGACCTGATCGATCCGAAATTCAAGGGCAAGGCGGCGATCCTCGACGTTCCGGCGATCGGCATCATGGACGCCGCCTTGTGCTTCGAAAGCGCGGACCTGATCAAGTACGGCAACAAAGGCAACATGACCAAGGAAGAGATCGACTTCACCTGCAACAAGCTGATCGAGCTGAAGAAGTCCGGCCAGTTCCGCGCGACCTGGACCACCTTCGACCAGTCGGTCCAGTTGATGGCCGCCGGCGAAGTCGTGATCCAGTCGATGTGGTCGCCGGCCGTCGCCGCGGTTCGGGTCAAGGAGATCCCTTGCGTCTATGCACCCGTCAACGTCAAGAACGGCAAGGAAGGATATCGCGGCTGGTGCAACGGCATGGGCTTGATGAAGCACCTGTCCGGCAAGAAGCTCGACGCCGCCTATGAGTATCTCAACTGGTATCTGTCGGGCTGGCAGGGCGGCTTCGTCGGACGCTACGGCTACTACAGTCCGGTGCCGTCGACCGCCAAGAAGTTCCTCACCGCGGCGGAATGGGATTTTTGGTACGACGGCAAGCCGGCGCCCTCGGTCATCAACGACCCCTACGGCGTGCCGATGGAAAAGGCCGGCACCAAGCGGGATGGCGGCTCCTTCGTCGAACGCGTCAAGAACATCTCCTGCTGGAATACGCTGATGGACGAGGCCGCCTACATGAACAAGCGCTGGAACGACTTCAAGGTCGCCTGATCGAAAACTTCTGCCGGTGCGGCGTGCGCACCGGCGGACATCGCCGCACAGTTCAGAACCGGTTGACCCCGGACAAAATCGAGGCAGGCCTTAACCGATGCTGCGGCACAATCTGAGTTCATGGCTGTACGTCTCGCCGCTGATGCTCGTGCTGGTTCCATTTTTCCTGATGCCGATTGTCGTGGTGCTCGCCGCGAGCTTCCTCGAGACCGACGGCTTTGGCGGCCTGCTGCCGAGCTTTACGCTGGCGAACTATCTCGACGTGCTGACGTCGGCGCAGACTTTTCATCTCTATATGGCAACGCTGAAATTCACGGTGCTGACCTGGTTCTTCACCCTGATCATCGGATTTCTGGTCGCCTATTTCCTGGTGTTCCATGTCCGAAACCAGCTGCTTGCGATCGGGCTGTTCCTGGTCTGCACGGTGCCGTTCTGGACCTCGAACATCATCCGCATGATCTCCTGGATTCCGCTACTCGGAAAGGAAGGGCTGGTGAATTCAGCGCTGCTTGGCACCGGCTTGATCCGTGAGCCGCTGGAGGTGCTGCTGTATTCGGGCCTCGCCGTGGTGATCGCCTATGTCCATCAACTGACGATCTTCATGGTGGTTCCGATCTTCAATTCGATGGCGCGCATCGACAAGCGCATTGTCGAAGCCGCACTCGACGCCGGTGCGAGCCGGCTCGACGTCATGCGTTTCATCGTGGTTCCGATGTCGAAGAGCGGCATCGCGCTGGGATCGATTTTCGTGATCTCGATCGTGATGGGTGATTTCTTCGTGGTCAAGGTGATGTCCGGCGGCAGTTCGGCTTCCGTGGTCAGCGCGTTCTATGAAAACGTCGGCGTGCTGCAATATCCGATCGCCGCGGCAAGTGCGGTAATTCTCACTTTGGTGCTGATCGCAGTGATTTCGCTGATCCTTCGCGCCGTCGATATACGCCGCGAGATCACCCAATGACGGTCGCAATGGAAAGTTCTGATATCGCGATGGCCAAACCCCGGCGCAACGTGGTGGCGCGCCGCGGCGACAGCCGGCCCTGGACGTTCTATGCGCTGGCCACCGTTTTCACGCTCTACGTCGCAGCACTGTATGGCCCGATGATCTGCATCTACATCCTGTCGTTCCAGGATATTCGCGGCGGCCTGGTGTTTCCGATGAAGGGCCACTCGTTGCATTGGTTCGTCGATCTTTTCACCCAGGTGCGCACCGGCGACGTCAAGGGCTCGTTCGATCGGTCGATCAAGCTCGCCGTTCTCGTCACCGTGATCACGCTGGTGTTCTCGTTCATGGCCGGCATGGCGTTTCGCCGCCGGTTCGTCGGCGACACCTTCGTGTTCTATCTGATGATCGGCAGCCTGGTGGCGCCCGGGCTGGTGCTCGGGCTCGGCATCGGCCTGTTGTTCCAGTGGGTCGGCATCACTGCGAGCTGGTACACCTCGGCGCTAGGCGCGCAGCTGTCGTGGACGCTTCCGTTCGGCGTGCTGGTGATGTTCGCGGTGATGTCGCGCTTCGACAACGTATGGGAAGAAGCGGCGCGCGACCTCGGGGCCAGCCGCTGGCAGATCGTCCGGCTGGTGGTGCTCCCGGTGCTGGCGCCCGGGCTGGTCGCGGTCGCGCTGTTCGGGTTCACGCTGTCTTACGATGAGTTCGCCCGCACCCTGCAGACGGCCGGCTCGCTCAACACCCTGCCGCTGGAGATCTGGAGCATGACGCTCAACGTGACGTCGCCCTCGCTCTATGCGCTGGGCACGGTGACCACGGTGGTTTCATTCGTCATTATTGGCGTCAGCATCGGGGCCATCATCCTGATCAACAAGCGTCGCGGCGTCCGCGCCGGCAGCCATTGAGGAATTCGGCCATGCGCCCGGGTCTCGGCGACATCGAACTGGCGGGGCTCTGCAAGAGCTATGACGGCGTGACCAATGTGGTCGACGGCGTCAACCTGAAGATCCCCGACGGCGCCTATTGCTGTTTCCTGGGGCCGTCCGGCTGCGGCAAGACGACGATCCTGCGTATGATCGCGGGGCACGAGGACCCATCGGCCGGCGAAATCGTCATCGGCGGCGACAATGTCGTGGGGCTGGCGCCGGTCGAGCGCCGGACGGCGATGATGTTCCAGTCCTACGCGTTGTTTCCGCACCTCACCGTCCGCGATAATATCGCCTTCGCGCTGCGGGTCCGTGGCCAATCCAGGGCCGAACGCTACCGGGCGGCCGACATGATGATGGAAAAGGTGCGGCTGACGGAGCTTGCGGATCGTCTGCCGGCCAATCTGTCCGGCGGCCAGCAGCAGCGCGTGGCGCTGGCGCGCGCGGCCATCACCGAACCCCGCGTCTTGCTGCTGGATGAACCGCTGTCCGCGCTGGACGAACAGCTTCGGGTGCAGATGCGGCAAGAACTGCGGCGCATGCAGCGCGAACTCGGCATCACCTTCGTGCATGTTACCCACACCCAGCTCGAGGCGATCGCGCTCGCCGATATCGTCGTCGTGATGGAAAAGGGCAGGATCAAGCAGTCCGGCGCGGCGCGCGACGTCTATGCCCACCCGCGCGATCGCTATGTCGCGGAATTTCTCGGCGGGCAAAATGTGCTGTCCGGCAAGGTCGAAAAAGTCAGCGACGACCACATTATCATCTCGCAGCCGAACCGAAGCGGCATTCAGGTCGGCGTGCGGCCGAGCGCGAGCGTCGGGATCGGCGATCGCATCGATCTGGCGGTCCGCCGCGACGACGTCGAACTGATGCGGGCAACTTCGGGGGGCCCCGGCAACGGGGCAACGGCGCTGCCCAGCCGGGTGGTCGCGGTCGAATATCAGGGGTCGTTCGTCAAGGTGATGCTCGACACTATTCCCGACGAGGAATTCATCGCCTACGTCCCGGAGCGAATTTTCTTCCGGGATCCGTTCAATGTCGGCGATGTCCTGCTCGCCACCTGGTCGGCGGGCCGCGCCCGCATCCTTGCCTGATGCCAGCCCAGTAACGGAGGTCCCATGATCGTTAATTTCACCCTCAACGGCCGATCCCGAACGGTGGACGTCCCGCCGGCGACGCTTGTTTCGGAGCTGCTTCGCGAGACACTGAATCTCACCGGCACTCACGTCGGCTGCGACACCAGCCAGTGCGGCGCCTGCGTCGTGCTGTTCAACGGCGAGGCCGTAAAGAGCTGCACCCTGCTCGCGCCCATTCTCGACGGCGGCACGCTGATGTCGATCGAGGGATTGGCCGGCGCCGGCGGCTCCAATCAGTTGCACCCGATGCAGGAAGCGTTTCACCAGAATCACGGCCTGCAATGCGGGTTCTGTACGCCCGGCATGGTGATGACCGCGGTGGCGATGGCTGCGAAAAACCCGGCGCTGACCGAAGCCGAGGTTCGTCGCGGCCTGGAAGGCAATATCTGCCGGTGCACCGGCTATCAGAACATCGTGGCATCGGTCCTGGCCGGTGCGGCGGCCATGAACGCATCCGCGATCGGAGACTGACCCATGTCCAACATCATCGGAATTGGCGAAGCACCGCGCCGCAAGGAAGACTTTCGCTTTCTGACCGGTCGCGGCAACTATGTGGCCGACATGAAGCGCCCGGGTTCGACGTTCGGCGTATTCATCCGTTCCCAGCATGCCCATGCGGTGATCAGGGGCATCGACAAATCCGCAGCCCTTGCCCTTCCGGGGGTCGAGGCCGTGCTGACCGGCGACGACGTGGCGGCCGACGGTCTCGGATCGCTGCCCTGCGGCTGGGGCATTCACGGGGCCGATGGGCTGCCGATGAAGGAGCCGCCGTTCCCGATGCTGGCACAGGGCAAGGTGCGCTTTGTCGGGGACATGGTGGCATTCGTCGTTGCCGACACGCTGGCGCAGGCCCGCGCTGCCGCCGAACGTGTCGTCATCGATTACGAAGTCTTGCCGGCCGTGGTCGGGGTGCTCGAAGCCGTCCGTCCAGGCGCTCCCCAGCTGTTCGACGACGTGCCGAACAACCTCTGCTGCGACTGGGAGCTCGGCGACAAGGCCGCCGTCGCGGTCGCCTTCCGCAAGGCGGCCCATGTCGCCCGGCTAAGTCTCGTCAACAATCGACTGATCGGCAATCCGATGGAGCCGCGCGCGGCGATCGCAGAATACAACGCGGGCACCGGGCACTACACGCTGTGGACGACAAGCCAGTTCCCGCATGTGGTGCGGTTTCTGATGGCCGCCCTGGTTCTCAACATACCCGAACAGAAGATGCGCGTGGTCGCGCCGGATGTCGGCGGCGGCTTCGGCGTCAAGCAATTCCACTATGGCGAAGAGGCGGTCATTACCTGGGCGGCCAAACGGGTCGGGCGGCCGATCAAGTGGGTCGCGGACCGTTCGGAGGGCTTTGTGTCCGATCGCCATGGCCGGGATCACCTGACCGAAGCCGAACTGGCGCTCGACGAGAACGGAAAATTCCTCGCTTTGAAGGTCGCCACATTGGCCAATATGGGCGCCTACCTCTCGACCTTTGGGCCCAATATCCCGACCAATCTCTATGCCCCGCTGCTCGGCGGCGTCTACACGACGCCGGCGATCTACTGCAACGTCAAGGTGGTCTTCACCAACACCGTCCCGGTCGACGCCTATCGCGGCGCGGGGCGGCCGGAAGCGACCTTCGTGGTCGAACGCATCGTCGACGTCGCAGCGGCCGAGATGGGCATCGACCGCGTCGAATTGCGCCGGCGCAACATCATTCCCAAGGAAGCCTATCCCTACCAGACCCCGGTGCTGGTCGAATACGACTCCGGCGACCCGATGGGATGCCTGGAGGGCGCGCTGGTTGCGGCCGATGTCGCCGGCTTTGCCGGGCGCAAGGCGGCGTCGGAACGCGACGGCAAGTTCCGTGGACTTGGCTATTCGACCTATATCGAGGCCTGCGGGCTGGCGCCGTCGCGCTTTGCCGGGCGCCTCGGCGCCCGCGGTGGACTTTACGAGAGCGCCACCGTGCGGGTGCATCCGACCGGACAAGTGACGGTCCTGATCGGCACCCACAATCATGGCCAGGGCCATGAAACGACCTTCGCGCAGATCGTGTCGGAGAAACTCGGGGTGTCGTTCGACAATGTCGATATCGTGTTTGGCGATACCGATCGGGTGCAGTTCGGCATGGGCACCTACGGCTCGCGCTCGCTGGTGGTGGGCGGCGCCGCGCTGTCCAAGGCCAGCGACAAGGTGGTGATGAAAGGCAAGAAGATTGCGGCGCACCTGCTCGAGGCCGGCGAACACGATATTCAGTTCGAGGCCGGGGTTTTCTCGGTTGCCGGCACCGACCGCAGCAAGACCTTCCAGGAGATCGCCGGCGCCGCCTACGTCCCGCACAATTATCCGCTGGAAGTGCTGGAGCCCGGCCTCGAGGAGCAGGCTTACTACGATCCGGTCAACTTCACCTATCCCGGCGGCTGTCATATCGCCGAGGTGGAAATCGATCCCGACACCGGGATCGTCACGCTCGAGCGATACACCGCCGTCGATGACGTCGGCACCGTCATCAATCCGATGATCGTCGAAGGGCAGTTGCATGGCGGGATCGTTCAGGGCGTCGGTCAGGCACTGTACGAAAGCGCGGTTTATGACGAGGTCTCCGGGCAGCTGCTGTCCGGCTCGTTCATGGATTACACCATGCCGCGCGCCGACCATGTTCCGAACATGAACGTGCAAACCCATTCGACGCGCTGCACGCACACGCCGATGGGCGTCAAGGGATGCGGCGAGGTCGGGACCATCGGATCGCCCGCGGCGGTGATCAATGCGGTGGTCGATGCGCTTTCGCACCTTGGCGTCCAGCATGTCGATATGCCCGCTACCCCCAACCGGATCTGGCGCGTCATCCAGAATGCGGCGATGCCGCGCGCCGCAGAGTAGGAGCAGTCAGATGATATCTTTCGCGTTTCACAGCCCGCAGACACTGCCGGAGGCGGCGGCACTGCTCGGCAGCGTTTCCGACAGCATGCCGTTCGCCGGCGGCATGACGCTGCTTCCGACGATCAAGCAGCGGCTGGCGTCGCCGGCCGCGCTGGTCGATCTGTCGAAAATTCCGCAACTGTCCGGAATTGCCATCGAAGGTAGTACATTGGTGATCGGGGCGATGGCACGCCACGTCGATGTCGCGGAATCCGCACGTGTGCGCAACAGCATTCCGTTGCTGGCTGCGCTCGCCGCTGATATCGGCGATCCCGCGGTGCGCAACCGAGGCACCATCGGTGGCTCGATTGCCAACAACGATCCCTCCGCCGATTATCCGGCCGCGGTGCTGGCGCTGGCGGCCACGATCGTAACCGACCGCCGTGCAATAGCCGCCGACAGTTTTTTCACGGGACTGTTCGAAACCGCGCTGGAACCAGGCGAGGTTATCACGGCCGTTCGCTTTCCCATTCCATCCGCCGGCGGCTATGCGAAATTCAAGTCTCCCGCCTCGCGCTACGCGGTGGTCGGCGTCTGCGTCGTCAAGGCCGCCGACCAGGTCCGCGTCGCGGTGACCGGAGCGGGCCCCGGCGTTTTCCGGCTGGCCGAAATGGAGGCCGCGCTCGCAGCCTCGTTTGAGGCCGGCGCGGTGGCCTCGATCAAGGTCAGCGCGGCAAATTTGACTTCCGACATTCACGCCGACCCCGAATATCGCGCCCATCTCATCACCGTCATGGCGAAGAAGGCCGTGACGGCCGCCATCGCCACCTTGTGAGGCATGCGGTGAAGCCAGGAAGCGCTCGCGCCAACGATGCGATTGAAACCAAAGAACTGGCACGACTCTCCGCCGTCGAGCTGCTCAACGGCTATGGGGCCGGGCTTTTCACGCCGAGAGATGTCATCGAGGACGTCATCGCGGCGCTCGAACGGATCGACGCATCCTGCAATGTCGTCGTCACGTCGACCTACGACCAGGCGCGCGCCGCCGCCGACGAAGCGACACGCGCATGGGCATCCGGCAGGCCACAGGGGCTGCTGGCAGGCGTGCCGGTCAGCATCAAGGATCTCGTCTACGTCGCGGGCGTGCCGGCGTTCGGCGGCGCGCCTGTGAACAAGGACCTGGTGCCGACCGTCGATGCCGCCGCGGTCACGGCGTTGAAATCGGCCGGCGCGATCATCACCTGCAAGACCACAACGTGCGAGTCCGGATACAAGCTCACGGCCGACAGCCCCGTCTCCGGCGTCACCCGCAATCCCTGGAATAGGGAGCGGACCAGCGGCGGGTCGAGCGGAGGCGCTGCGGCTGCGGTTGCCGCCGGATGCGGCCCGCTCGCGATCGGAACTGACGGCGTCGGTTCGATTCGCGTGCCGTCCTCGTTCTGCGGCGTCGTTGGCGTGAAGCCGACCTTCGGCCTGGTGCCGAGGTCGCCCGGATTTTCACCGCCGTCGTGGGCGTCGCTGGCGCATACCGGGCCGATCGCGCGAACCGTCGCGGACGCAGCACTAATGCTGGAGGTGATCGCCATTCATGATGTTCGCGATGCCGCGAGTTTGAAGGTGGCGCCGCGTGCCTTCGACACCAGGCCGGGAGAACTGGACGGACTGAGGATCGGCGCCAGTGTAGACTTCGGCTACGCCGCGGTCGACCCCGACGTGCGCGGGGCATTCCAGTCAGCGCTGGCTTCGCTGGCGTCACTTGGCGCCGAGATCTTGCCTGACTGCGTCAGATTCGCTCCGGACATGCTGGATCGCATCTTGAAGCCGATCGCCTATACCGAGCAGGCGGCGGCGGTCGCGGATCGCGGCGCCGATGCGCTCGCCTTGTCCGACGGGGACTACCGCGAAATCATCGCGCAAGGCCGCAGCTATGTCGGTGTCGACTATGTCGAGGCCGGCTATCGGCGCAACAGCCTGCGCGCGTCGTTCCTGGAATTATTTCAAACGGTCGATGCGCTAGTGACCCCGACCGTCGCCATCACAGCGTTCCCAGCGGGAACGCTGGG
>WNFO01000497.1_pt1 | contig 28420 bp, 20 predicted proteins | sample 5400251 | NCBI WGS metagenome assembly WNFO01 (sample SAMN13153354, study PRJNA577476) | soil metagenome | isolation source: 100 cm saprolite under Madrone tree | place: USA:California | collected 2016-06-14
GTGTCATGACCGCGGATCAGACCGGGAGCTTCATCATCATCCGGGTCTGCGATCTCGTTCTCTTCGAGCCCGGACAGGCCGCCGTGCTTGACGCCTTCAAACCGGTCGCGGCTCGCGTCGCCGCGACCCTGGACAAGGAGCCGGGGCACATCAAGATCGTAGGTCATACCGACACGACGCCGATCCGTACCGTGCGTTTCCCTTCCAATTTCGAACTTTCGGTCGAGCGCGCGAAGGCCGTTGCTGCCGTGCTCAAGCGGGGCCTCGCCGATTCAAACCGGGTCGACATCGAAGGAAAGGGGCCAGACGTGCCGATCGCCAGCAACGCGACACCGGAGGGACGGGCCAGGAACCGGCGCGTCGAAATCTTTATCGAACGAAGTGAATAGCCGAGAGCGGATAAAGGGCATCATGCTTCCAAAGCAAATTACCCAAATCATTTTATACGGCGTCGGGCTCGGCTCGCTGGCGGCTGTCGTCTACTTCGCTGGCCCGTTCATCGCCTTCGGCAACTGGCATCCGCTCGAAAATACCGTCGTTCGCAGCATTGTCATTCTGCTTCTCGTCGCCGGCGCCGCAGCACTCGCCGGCTTCAGCTTCTTCCGGCGTCGTAAGGCTGGGAAGCAGATCGCCGATGGTATCAGCGGCGCCGAACAGACAGTCAATGACGAGCCCGTGCTCAAGGAGCGCATGAAGGACGCGCTTACGACGCTGAAGGCCGCTAGCGGCAACAAGTCCGGTTATCTGTATGATCTGCCATGGTATGTCATCATCGGTCCGCCTGGCGCCGGCAAGACCACGGCGCTGGTCAATTCCGGTCTGAAATTTCCGCTGTCGCGGGGGACGGCCCCCGCAGCGGTCGCGGGCGTCGGCGGCACACGCTACTGCGATTGGTGGTTTACGGAAGAGGCCGTTCTGATCGATACGGCGGGACGCTATACGACGCAGGATTCCGACGCCAAGAGCGACAAGGAAAGCTGGTTCTCGTTCCTCGATCTGCTGAAGAAAAGCCGGCCGCGACAGCCGATCAATGGCGTCCTGATCGCCATCAGCATCGAGGATATCCTTACTATGTCGCGCCAGGACCTGGCAGCGCATGCGGAGGCGATCCGCATGCGGTTGCTCGAACTGCACCAGCGGCTCAAAGTCAGTTTTCCCGTTTATGCGCTGTTCACCAAGGTCGATCTGGTCGCGGGCTTCGCCGAGTACTTCAGCTACCTTAACGAGGCCGGCCGGCGACAGGTCTGGGGCGCAACGTTTCAGACTGCGGACAAGAACAGGAATCTGATTGGCGACATTCCCAACGAATTCGACCTCCTACTGGAGCGCCTCAGCGAGGAAACCCTGGATCGGCTACAGGACGAACCCGCTCCCCAGCATCGCGTCCAGTTGTTCGGCTTCGCCGCGCAAATGGCGCGGCTGAAACCGCAAATCCACAATTTTCTCAATCAGATCTTCGAGCCCACCCGCTATCACGTCAACGCCAGCTTGCGCGGGTTCTACTTCACCTCGGGAACCCAGCAAGGCACGCCGATCGATCAATTGATCGGATCGCTGGCGCGAACCTTCGGCGCGGAGGAAGTCTCCGTCGGAGCCTATCACGGCTCCGGCAAAAGTTTCTTTCTCACGAATCTGATCATGAAGGTCATCATCGGCGAAGCCGATTGGGTCTCGACGGATCGCGGCGCCGTGCGGCGCGCATTGCTCATCAAGACTGCAGCACTGTCGCTGATCGGCCTGTGCGCTATCGGACTGAGCCTCGCGTGGCTCACCAGTTACAAGAGGAATTCCGGCCTGATCGAGCAGGCTGTGGTGGTCGACGGTGATTATGCATCGGTCGGGGCGCCGCTGATCAAGCAAACCCTGATTGCCGATCATGATCTCGATAAGGTTTTGCCGCTGCTGCATCGCCTGCGCAATGCACCCGTTGGCTATGCGACTCGCGATGTGCAGGTGCCGCTATCCGAGCGCTTCGGGCTCAGCCAGCACCCACGGCTGTTGTCGGTGTCGAATGCTGCATACCATACCGCGCTCGAACGCATGTTCCGTCCGCGTCTGCTATACCGGCTGGAGGAGCAGCTCAACGCCAGGCTCAGTGAGCCGGCCTTCGTCTATGAAGCTTTGAAGGTTTATCTCATGCTCGGCGGTCAGCATCCGCCCGATCGGGGATTGATCAAATCCTGGATGCAGCGTGACTGGGCCGACAATCTCTATCCGGGCGCGACCAACGCGGAAGGCCGTCGGCTGCTGGAGGAACATCTCGCCGCGATGTTCGATCTGGAAACCGAGCAGCCGCCACTGGTCGAACTCGACGGCCGCCTGATTCGGGAGGCGCAGAATTCGCTTGCTCGTCTTAGCGTGGCGCAACGGGCCTACGAATTTCTGAAATCGGAAGCGGGCGCCTCGACAACGGGCGAATGGGCCGTGACACGCAAAGGCGGACCGGACGTGTCAGTCGTCTTCGAGAGCAAGGCAGGGCAGTCACTCGACAACATCCGCGTTCCGGCCTTCTTCACCTATAACGGCTTCCAGCAGATGTTTATTGCGAAGCTGGGTGGACTGTCGGAACGGATAAACCGCGACCGCTGGGTGCTCGGCGACGCCGGACAGCAGACCGCGATCGCTCAGCAATATGACGCCTTGGCCGGTGAACTCTTGAATATCTATTCCAATGATTTTGTCACCACCTGGCGCGCGGCGCTGGGAAACCTGCGGTTGAAAAAACTGCTGGCGGACAAACCGAAATACGACGCGCTACGCGCGCTCTCAGCGCCGACCTCGCCGCTGCGCCAAATTCTGGAGTCGATCCGTGACGAAACCGCGCTCACCAAGGAGCGGCCAAAGCCCACCAATGCGGCCGCGCCGTCGGATGCGCTTGCGCGGCCGTCACCGGCGCTGTTCAATACGCAGGATGGTTCACCCGGTGCCGGGATCGAAGCGCAGTTCAAACCCTTTCATTCGGTGCTGGAGGGTGACAGCACCCGCCGGCCGATCGATTCCGTCGTGGCCAACCTGAACGACATCGCGCAGAACCTGACGCTGATCGTCGAGAACCCGCAAATGACCGCGCAGGCGACCACTTCGCTGCAGACGCAGGTCGCCGCGCTGCGCAACAATGCGTCGCGTATGCCGCCACCGTTCTCCGATATGTTGCGCGGCGCAGCTGCCGAGTTCGAAGGCAGCATAGCGGCCTCGACAGCCGGACAACTGCTGCAATCGTTGCGTGATCAGGTTACCCCGGTTTGCCAGCAGACGATCACCAATCGCTATCCTTTCGTGCGTGGCAGCATTCAGGAAGTCGCGCTTGGAGATTTCGGCAAGCTGTTCAGCCCGAACGGTATCATCGACAAGTTCTTTGCCCAGTTCCTTGCGCCATATGCGGATACGTCGCGACCGGACTGGGCCTGGCGGAAGGACAGTCCAGTCGGCCGGTCGTTGTCGCTGGACACGCTGAAGCAGTTTCAAAATGCCGCCTTTATCCGTGACGCGTTCTTTCAGACCGGCGGCAGCGTGCCGCAGATATCGCTGGCCATCAAGCCGCCGCGCGCCGCTGGCCCCGGGGTCGACATCAAGACAGAAATCGGCGGTACCATCATCGCAAGCCCAAGTGCTCCGGCCGTAGCGACAGCCTTTAGCGCGCCGTCACCGCCTTCAAGCACTGCGACGTCCACGGTGCAGTGGCCCGGTCCGTCGGCGCGTACCGCAATCTCGGTCAGCAGCGAAACCGGGCCGCCCTCGGTACTCGAGAGGACCGGTCCTTGGTCGCTGTTTCGGATGCTCGAGGCCGGTTCACTGACTACAAAGGGCGAAACCGCGAGCGCCAGCTTCATCGTAGCCGGCAACGAATTGAATTATCAGATCTCGACCGGGTCGGTTCGCAATCCGTTCAATCTGGCGACGCTCAGGGAGTTCCGCTGCCCCAGCGGAATTTGAATACGATCATGCGCTGCGGTCTGTTTGGAAAGCTGGGTGCCAAGCGCGACTTCATCGCGTTGGCGACGCCGCGAAGTTTCCTCGAAGCCTGGGAGCCGTGGGTGCAATCCTCACTGTCGGCGAGCCGTCACCAGCTGGGCGACCGATGGCAACAGGCCTTTCTTACCGCGCCGGTCTGGCGGTTTTGGCTTGGCGCTGGAATTTGCGGAACCACGGCTGTGGGTGCGATCATGTCGTCGCTCGACGGCATGGGGCGCTACTATCCCCTCACGTTGCACGTGATCGCGGATGCCGGCGCTCCGATTTCGCCGCCCGACGTCGATACTCTGGATGAGTGGTTCGGCGTAGCCGAGAGCTTTCTGCTCTCGACGCTCGCGAACGATGCAGCTTTCGACGACATCTCGTCGGGGTTGGACGGCCTTGCAGTTCCACGAACTCTATCCCGCGCCGGTGCCGACACGAGCATCGTGTCACTCGGTGACGACATGGCCGGAATGGTGATGGCCGGAACGGATTTCGCGGCGACGCTGTCGGCGCTTCGTGCCACCAGCCCCGAGGTCTACGCTGCCGCAAGCTTCTGGTGGACAGCCGGCGGCGGCGATTTTCCTCCGCTGGCATTAAGTTGCCGCGGTTTGCCGGACCCATACCGCTATTCCACCTTGCTGACCGGAGATCTGGGGTTGGCCGTCCACGCGAGATGAGATTCGCAAAATGCCGCCTTTGGAGTCGCGAAATGAGTCGATGCAGGTAAATGGACGTATCGCCGTTGAGTTTTGACGTCAGCAGCGTGACGCACGCCGGCAAGGTGCGCGTGCGCAACGAGGATTCGTGCTTGGTGCGCACCGATACCGGCTTGTGGGCGGTGGCCGACGGCATGGGTGGCCACGAAGCTGGTGATCTGGCAAGCCGGATCTTGGTGGAATCGCTCGACGCAATTGAGCAGCCCGAAGCAGCGCTCGATCTGCTGGAACAATGCGAGACTCAGATTTTTCGCGCCAACCAGCGGATCGTGGATTTGAGCCGTGCGCGCGATGGCGCAACTATCGGCACCACGGCCGCGGTTTTGCTCGTCCGCGACAAGCACTATGCCTGCGTCTGGGCCGGCGACAGTCGGGTCTATTTGATCAACGGCGGTGCGATCAAGCAGTTGTCACGCGACCACACGGAAGTCGAGGAACTGGTAGCGGCCGGGACGCTGTCCCGCGAAGACGCCAAGAACTGGCCCAACAATGTGATCACCCGCGCGGTTGGCGTCGCTGAGGATTTGGAGCTCGAGATAGTTAGCGGGTCGGCTGACCCTGGCGATATCTTTGTGATCTGCAGTGACGGTCTGACCAAGCACTTGCGTGACGACGAAATTCTTCAGTACGCAGCGGGCCGCAACGCGCGGGCTGCTTGTGAGGTGATGCTTGAGTTGGCGCTGGAGCGTGGCGGTTTGGACAACGTGACGGTCGTCGTCGTTCGCCTGATGGCAGCGGTGCCGCGCTCATCCGAGCCGACAAATTCGCCCGTCACAGGTGGTCCGGAGTGTGGCGGCAATGAATTCTAAAGAGCCGTTCCGTCCGTCTTATCGCGGCGTGGCACCCGGTACGCGTCTGAATGGTATTTACGAAATCGATCAGATGATTGGCGCCGGCGGCATGGGCGAAGTCTACAAGTGTCACGAAATTCAGACCGGCGCCGCCGTGGCAATCAAGATGCTTCTGCCGGATATGGCGGAAAACGAGGCCGCATTGGCGCTGTTCCGCAGGGAAGCTGCGGCGCTTCATCATTTGCCGCACGACGCCATCGTGCGCTACTTCCTTTTTTCGGTCGAGCCAGCGCTGCAACGGCCATATTTGGCGATGGAATTCGTCGATGGTCGTTCGCTGTCGGATATTTTGGCGGACGGTCCGTTGACGTTCGAGGCGCTGGTGAAGTTGATGCGGCGCATCGCCTCGGGCCTCCAGGCGGCTCATGAGCGCGGAATTATTCATCGCGATGTGTCTCCCGATAATATTATCGTTCCGCTGGGCGATGTGACGCGGGCCAAGATCATCGATTTCGGCATCGCCCGTTCTACCCAGCTGGGCGATAAAACCATTATCGGCTCCGGCTTTGCCGGCAAGGACAACTATGTCTCGCCGGAACAGGTCGGCCTTTACGGCGATGAGGTCACCGCGAAATCCGATATCTACAGTCTCGGCCTGTTGCTGTTCTACGCCTTGACCGGACAGAAGCTCGACATGGGCGGCAGCCAGTTTCAACTGGTCGAGAAGCGTCGGCGTGTGCCCGATCTCGGCGGTATTGACATGCGAATCCGTCCGTTGCTCGAACAGATGCTACAGCCTGATCCTGCAAACCGGCCCGCAACGATGGCGGAGATCGCGAGCTGGCGGATCGCATCGTCACCCCCGCGAGGTTTAAATCCGCTGGATCGCGTCGAGACTCCTGCGGTCCGGCCGGAACGGCGCCTGGTGCCGAAGCTAAATCGCCGCTCGCTCTGGTTGATCCTCGCTGCCGCTGTTCTCGCCGCGCTGGTCGGACAGGGGGTCTATGCGGTCTATACCCTGGTTTGGTCGGCACCAGCTATCGTCAAGCCGCCGCCGCTGCCGGAATTCGGCCAGAAATCCCAGGCTGCCTTGCCAGAGCCGAAAGCATCGCTGCCTTTGCCCGCACAGCGGCCGACAGCACCTACGCCGTCGGCCGGCGATGCGGCAGCCCGCACCGATCGCGTTCGTCGATTTGTCGAGCAGTACAGTGTAGGAAATTGTTTTTTCATCCTTCCCGTTGCGATCAGTTCGAACGCGGCGGTTATTGAGGGCTTTGGAGCATCGACGGCGCCGTTTGACGCTCTCGACAAGGCGTTCAAGCGCGACTTGGGTTTTGAGGCCTCGATCGGCGCCAGGCTGGTCACACAGGCTCAGTGTCCGGCGATCAAATTCCTCGGCGAGCACGGCAGCAACCAGGCGCGAACACCGCGCATCAACCTCAACTCCATTGAAGTCAAGAATGGGGAGACGCTAAGCGGCACCATCGAGAATTTCGCCAATCGCGTTGTCGAATTGCTGTTGGTGTCAGATAGCGGAGAGGTGCAAAACCTGTCCTATTTGTTGAAGCCGGGCATCGATTCCCTGTCATTCTCCATAGGGATCCAGCGCGGAGGCGGAGGCGATGGTCCGCAACTGGTGATGGCCGTGACGACGTCGCAGCTTCTCGCTTCCTTGCGGCAGCCCAAACCGATGGCCGCTGATACCTTCTTCCTGCAGGCTGTCAGCGAGGCTCAGCGCAACAATGTAGCAATCGCCACAGCAGCACGTTATTTTCGCCTCAAGAACTGAAAATCAATGACCGATGCGATCATATACGATGGTCAAAAACGGCCAACGATCAGGATCTTCAAATCGCCTTCGGGCGTGAAGTCTTTGGCGGTAAATTCCAGTGCATTCGGCGCGGTTGGCTTCAGCCGGCCGGGGCAGAAACTGACCAGGCGATCGCCGGCGCCGGGATCAATGGTCAGCTTGAACGAGCGGATCGGCCCGGCCCAATTGGCACCAGTCTTGAGCACGTAGTTGATCCGCCGTTCCTGAATCATCGGCGCATTGAGCGCGCCGTTGCCGGCGCGCTCGTCGAGTTGCGCCAGGAATGCGTCGGAGACGCAATAGTCCTTTCGATATCGCTCTACTTCAGGGGAGAGCGATTTGTTGGAGCGGAGGATCCGTCGCAGGATGGTGTCGGAACTGGTGCCAACGCTCGGCCTGTACTGGTGCTCGACGATGACCCCACGCTCGGGGGGGAACGTCTGCTGGCGAAGAGCGGATGTTTTCGCGACCCAGGCCACAGCATATTGCTGGTGGCCTTTGTCGTCGGTTCTCACAGGCATCAACAAGCCCTGATCCGCGAGCTTGGTGCGGGTTGCTTCGGGCAGATTGGCGACCCGGATTTCGCGGCTTCCGATCGGCAGAAGCGGCAACTTAAATTGATCGAGCTGGGCGGTAACGTCCTTGTCGCCAACCATTGCACGCTGGTCGATCTGGAACTTTGCGGGAACGCCGTCAATCTTGGTTTCAAAATCGACGAAGTTGACCGGATCGGCCGACGGGAGCGCGACGTTCTCCGCATCCGAAAGGTCGATGTCAGGCAACGGAAAAGCGACAGTCAGCGTCACGGGCTTTGCGGACGTGTTCGCGAACAGATAGCGCACAGTGACGCGGTCGAGCGATATCCGCAGATCCTCGCTCTGCATTGCGATGTCGTTGGTACGGACGAATTGCAGTCCACCAATCGATAGCTCCGCGGCAGAATCATTGGCGCGGGCCGCGCAGGTGACCACCAACATGCCAATAATGGCAATGGAGCACGATTTCAGCCGATCCATGATCGCTCCTCTACATCGCTATGCCACATATGCGTGCGCCAGCCGTCAATCGATCGGACGATACAGATCGCGCCACTTTTCAAAACGGGCCCGAGTCATGTTTTCGCACCGTATTTTTTTCGCAACGTATTTGGCCTTAAACCATTGGTCAGCCTCAACGTATATTGAGACCCTATCCTCCGATCGGCTGATGCGGCCGTGTCGATGCGCGCGCATAAGTGATCGAACGGAACAGGCCAGCTGCAACTCCAATCGATCGGGCGATACAAGTTGGTCGGAGGATACCGGTCAACAGTTCAGTTGATTGTTGAGTATTGAGGCGAACATGTTTTGTCAAAAGTGGTTGCTTCGGACCATCATGATGGGATGGGTCGCCTCGTTTGTGGGCGCTGCCGCGGCTGCGGACACGGTGGTGCGACAATTTTCCGCCGGCACCACCTCCACGACGGTCGGCATCGCCGCCGCCGGTGAAGACGTGGAATTGACCGGTCCGCAGGCGCTTACCTCCGACGTGCAGGGCAATCTGTTTGTGCTCGATCAGATCAACGGCCGCATTCTCAAGTTCAATCCGAAGCAACCTGCCAGCGATCCGAGCATTTTGAAAATGCCCGCGGATATCCAGGCAAACGATCTTGTCGTCCGCAAGAGCGACATCCTGGTTTGGGACGGTTCAATCCGCACGCTCAAGGCCGCCAATGAACAATCCACCCGCGGCCTCGACGACGGTGTGGTTCAGCTCGAGGAGGTCCTCACCCGCGACGCAGACGATCAATTCGCCGTCTCGGCTTTCGCGCAGATGGGCTCGCAACCTCCGGGAAGCGCGGCTGATTTGCTCGATCAGAACACCCGCGCCGCGGTCATCAAAAAAACCCGGCAGCCCGACCGGCAATATGTCGCGTCCCAGGGCAAGGGATCGGTGATTGCCGACATCATTCCCAACAAAGGTGACAGCAGCGTTCGCATCGAAGTCCAGACCATGGACAACAACGAGACCATTGCCCAGCTCAGCCTGCGCGTCCCGAACAAGCTGGGCACAGTGGAGTTCCTCGAAATCGACAACAGTGATCGCTTCTATGTCCTGGGCGAGAATGTTCCAGATTCGGGACGACGGGCCTCGACCTTCGTGGCGCGCTACGCGTCGAACGGCAAGCTCGAAGGCATTTATGAGCTGCCTTTGGAAAACACGCCGCTAACCCGGCGTTTCGTGACAATTTCCGGCGATGGCGACGTTTACTTTCTGCGCACCAAAGCGGACGACGTCGAAGTTGTAGGCGTCGGTTTCCGCTCGCTTCGCAATGCCTCGGTGATCGACCTTCGCCTGCCGCGGACCCCGGCCAAGAATCTGCTCGAGGGCAAGTTTGATGGCAAGTTCGACGCTATCGCGGCGGTGCGGCCTTCCAATCGCCAGCAGACCATCAAAACCGCGTTTGCGTTCGAAGGGGTGCAATGGAAGCTAACGCCGGCAAATTATGGTTCCGATCCGGACACTGCCTGCACCGGCTTCAATCGGATTCGCCGCCCCTGGTATCTGCAGGGCAAGGTCAATCAGGAAGTCCGCGGCGTGCCCTATTGCTGGGGTTGTCATGGTTCGCTTGCAAATTTCCGCCTTCGCATTGAAGCCGGAACCATGGCCGGAAACGTCTGCACGCGCAACTCCCCGCGAACCGATGTTGCCGGAGTGGATTGTTCCGCTTTCGTGAGTGCGGCGTGGGGACTGTCGGTTCACTACACAACCGCCGCCATTCCGGCGATCGCCAAGACGGTGGAGAATCCCTGGGATCTGAAGCCGGGTGACGCGCTGAACAAGCCGGGGTCGCACGTCATGCTGTTCCTGCGCTTTACCCCGGATCGCAAGGTCGAAGTGATGGAGTCGTCAACTGGTGGCTGCAGCGGTCGCGTCTGTCGCAACGTCTATCCATTGGCTTCACTTTTGGAGCGCGGCTACGTCCCGGTACGGTTCCGCGCCCTGGCCGAGGACGAGATGACGGTTTCAACGAATGCCTATCAGGAGTCGGACTCGCCAACCGGGCGTTCGAAAAGGCCGGGCACGGTGAAGCGGTGAACCTGGTAAGGGGCATCAAACACGAATGTTTATTCGCCAACGTTCGTCATATCCGGCCTCTACTCCAGGATGGCGGAGGTTTGGACGGAGCGTGTGAAGTGGGAATTTGTTGAGGAATTGAGCAATGCCCGGGCCTTGGAAGATTATGTTTACCATTGCTTTGATTTCCGCATCGAGCGTTCACCTGGACAGCGCGCGGGCGGCGAGCACGCTGCAGCTCAGCAATCCCGACGGCGGCGAAGTACGGGCACTGGTGATCGGCATTGATGACTATCAGCATGTCCGTAAACTGAAGGGCGCGACGGCAGACGCCCACGACATCGACTCAAGTCTGAGGACGATGGGTGTTGGGGATGTGACGGCGCTGATCAACGACCGTGCGGACCGGTCGAACGTGCTGCGCGAGATCAGCGCGCTGGTCGAGCGTACCAAGACCAACGATATCGTCTTTCTGTCGATTGCCGGACATGGAGCTCAAGAGCCCGAGCGCATCAAGGGATCGCAGCCCGATGGCATGGAGGACGTCTTCCTGTTGCCCGGCTTCGAGGCCACACCGACGGGTTCGCAGCAACGCATCCTCGGCAGCGAATTCAATCATTTTATCAAGCAATTTGAGTTACGTGGAGCCAAGGTTATTTTCGTTGCGGATACATGTCATGGCGGCGGCATGGTACGTGACATCGATCCACGTGCCGCAGAAATGAGCTTCCGGCAAATTCCAGGCTACCACTTGTTGGTCGACGAACTGAAACCGGTTTCAGATCAGGGCGATCCGCGCTCGGAACTCGATCTCGACCATACAGCCTTTCTGGCCGCGGTCGATCGCAATACCAAGGCGCCAGAAGTCCGTGTCCCGGGCATCGACGGATTGCGAGGCGCGCTGAGCTACGCCGTTGCCCGAGCCATCGAGGGTAATGCCGATGCCGATCACGACGGTAAGGTAACGCTCAAGGAATTTTTCGCCAATATCCGGCAAGTCGTGTACCAGCTATCCGATCAGCGGCAGAACGTGGTGACCATGACCTCGCCGAACCGATCGCCCGACATCGACGTCGCGTTCGGCCTGACGCGCGGGGTTACGCTGATCCAGGGACCTATCGAAGGCCCTCAGCCGACGGCGCCTCAGTCATTGGCGTCCTTGCCGCCGACATCCGCGAGCCTTGCGGCCGGCGGCATCGCACCGATCCCATTGCCGGGTCCGAACCCGCAGATCGTTGGGCAGGTGAGTCCGCCGATCCGGCTGGCGGCGCTTGACGGTAAGACCAACTATTTTCCCAGTCCGAAATCCCTCGACTCGACGTTTCAGGCGGTGCAGCCCACGGACAATCCAGACCTGATCTGGGATCCGGTTTCGCACGATGTCATCGCCTGGGGCGATGTCATCGCCTATGGGATTGACCCGGCAGATCTTCCCACCGTCATCGACAGGACGGCGGCGATCCGCACTCTCAAAGGCAAAGCGACCCAATCGCCGCAGGTCATGCGTGTCTCGCCGGACGATCGTCTCCACCGCAATGATCAGACGGTCAATATCGATCTGTCCGAGGTTGGGGGACGCGCAGTGGTGTTGTTCAACGTTTCCGGCGACGGCACGATTCAGATGCTTTATCCAATCGGCTCTGATGCGTCGCCGGTCCGATCGGCCAACCTGCGGCTTCCGCTGCGCGTGCGCGAACCGTTTGGCGCAGAGCAGATCGTCGCTGTGACATCGCCGCAGCGCATGGTTGACTTCGAGAAAGCGCTTCAGCAACTGAATCATCGGCGCGCATCTGGACAGGTTATCAAGAGCCTGGAGCGATACATGCCGGCTGACGCGCGTGTCGGTTCGGTCGGATTCTTTACCGTACCCTGACGCTTCGCCTGCGAGAACAGTGATGCTGCCGAACAGATTGATCTTGGGGTGGTGTCTGGGCGTGCTGGCGATGTCGATTGGAGGCGCGGCGGTGGCAAAGCCCACCGGAATCGTTCCGACAGAGTTTTTACCTGCCGAATTCCCATCTTTCGGACCCTTGGCAGTCTCGACATCGTCGCCGATCCCACTTGTTCCGCCCGCGATGAGGGTCACGCAAAACGTGTCCGATCGAAATAATGCCATGGCCAATATTCCAAACACAGCGAATGTGTCGCTGCAGATGAGTCCTGATCGGTCCGTCAGCGTCGGCACAAAAATTTCATTTCGGGTTAAGACCAAAAAGCCGGGCTATTTACTGCTGGTCGACATCGATGCCAACGGGAATATGTCCCAGATTTTTCCGAGTCCTGAAATGATCGCTCAATCCCAGGAAGCGGCGGCGAATTTCATCAAGCCGGGCGAGGAGTTGCTGATCCCGAATTCGGCGGCCAAAAAACGTGGCTTCGAATACGTCATAACGTCGCCGACAGGGGAGGCGGCGCTAGTCGCAATTCTCAGCGACCGGCGAGTTCAAATTCTCGACTTGCCCGATAATGCGCAGAAGCCGCGAACCGAAGCAGAGACCATCGGCTACCTGACCGGATGGACGAGCGAGTTGCGGGTACCAGATCCCGGCACCGGCAAACTGCAGCCGAGCAATTGGTCGTTCGATATCAAGCAATATTCGATCAGGTAGTGAGCGCGGCGCTGGCTGGTCTGGCGCCGCCTCCCCGGGGGCCGCGTACACACGGGTCTTGTGGTGGATTGCTTTGCCAACGTTGCCGCGACATCCGCCGCGCGTTTTCCGATACGAAATCGACATCAGCCATTATACAAAACAGGTTCCGCGTGGTTCGCAATCTTCAGTGAATGAAAAATGCCTCATCGACAAACCTGCACGCTGCCGCCGTCGCCGGCGGCCTGCGACGTGATTCTAAGTTCAATATGACATCCGGGATCGACGGGTTTGCAGCCGAGGCGATCGCAAACAATCTGGCCTGATGATTTCGTCTTGCCTGCGCTGGCCTCCGTATTCTGGCGTTCGCGAACCAGCCGGTCCACGCGCGCAGGCCTGTCGTCGAGCTCGCGCCTTGCGGTTGGCCTTTTCGCACGCCGCTTCTGGCATTCATTGTTCTCATTGAGGAACGAGCCCTCCGCGCAGACGATCTTGCTGCAGTTGTCGCCATCGGGCCTGAAGCCGTGCTCGCAGATTAGCGGGCAAACTCGCGTCGACCTGAGCTTGATGGCATCGAGTGCATCGAGACTTGCGAGCTTGACGTTGAGTTTCGTGCCGGCGTGCTTGTTGAACAGCGTCAGCGAACGCTGTGATGCCGTTTTCCATTCGCCGTCGGCGGCGGCGGTCAGACAGCCGACGCGGCGCAGTTCGGTCTGTACCGATTTTACGAGTTCGACCGGGGGCGATCCGTCGCCCAGCGATGCAAGGCTCGGCCCTTGCTTCCTCTCAATCGCTATCGGGCCGGCAGCAGGCTCGTCCGCGGATGCATCGGCGGCGGCCATCTTGCTTTCCGGAGGTTTGCTGGTGGCGGGCGTGTCGGTTGCGATCCGCTGCCGTTCGGCCTCGGCGACTTGCTCCAGCACTGCCTGTTTGGTCTTTTCGGCGGCGACGCGCTGTTCCTCGGCCGCCTTCGCGTCTGCGGCTGCCTTCTCCTGGTCCCTCCTTCGTGCGCCTTCGGCGGCGAGCCGCGCTCGCTCCTGTTCGGCTAGTCGGGCGTTCTCGGTCGCCGCAACGCGCGTCTCCTCCGCCGCAATTTTGGTAAGCTGAAGCTTGGCCAGGCTCGCGTAAAATCCTTCCGGATGCTGGGCGAGGAAGGCGTTCAATGCGTCCCTGTGGCCAACCTGCAACGCCAGCTCGAAATCCCGGCGGGTCTCCGACTGGAGGTTAGCCTGGGGGTTAGCCGTCGGCGTCGCCGCAACAGGCACCAGTGCAATATCTGCACCGCCGAGCGAGCCATAGACATACGGTTCCTGTCGGTTACCGGTGGCCTGCAAGACATCGTCGCGGATGAATCCGAATGCCCTGCGCACATCCAGGCCGGGTGTCGCAATATGCTTTACCAGGGCTGTTGCATAGGGACTGTTCTTGCTGTTGCCATCGAGCGCCGTCAAACCAGCCTTGGCGGCAAAGGCGACCAGCGTATTGGTCGTTGTCGGCTCGATCCTTGCGAGGCCACGGCTTACGGTCCGCGTGCTGACCGTTCGTTTCATCGTCTCCGCAAAAGGATTGTTGCGGCACGCATCGACAATCACAAGTCGCAGCTGCCTTGCAGGCTCAATCGTCAACAAAACGCGGTCAAGCGAAAATGCCTCGTCATAGATATCCGTATCGCGCTGAAGCGTGGCGTCCGTTGGGATCAGATAATTCGTGCCGTCTATCTCAATGCCGTGACCCGCGTAATAAACTACAGCCAAGTCGGAGTCGCGAGCTTGATCAGCGAAATCTCGCAGCGCTCGCCGCATGTCTGCGGCTGAAAGATTGAGCCTGGAGTCAACGATATCGAAACCCGCGCCTTTCAGGGTCGCAGCGACGGCTGAGGCGTCATTGACCGGATTGGGAAGTACCGCCGCGTTTTTATAGTTGGAGTTGCCAAGCACCAACGCCACGCGCTTTTCGGCTGAAGCCGGTTGACAAACTAACAGGAGCGCAGCGATAAAAAAACATCTGCAAAAAAAAATCATGGCGAAACGTCCAGCAGTGCGGGCTTATTTGACGTACCTTAGGGTCGATGGTGGTGGCATGAATGTCTTGTTCACATTTTGCTATCGATAAGGCCGCCTTCGGTTCGTTAGTCCGCTTCCCGCCCTCCCGCGTTCTATCACGACCATGTTACGATGCGTCCGAAGCGATCTGAATCTAACTTATAAGCCGGATCGGCAGACATCCGCGTCCCTCAAACGGAGGACGATCTTGTCTCTGCCCCGAGACATTTTCGTCCTCCGTGTCCGACCGGGTTCTTACTCGCCCCGCCGGCCAGGCCACGCGATAGTGGTTGGTTTTTTCGGCGCCGAGCGACTTCAGGCTAGCGTGCGGCTCGCCTAGCTCACGGCTCGGTAGGTCGATTTGTTCGAAAGGCAAATTTTATCAGCAAGGCGTGTAAGTGCAGGCCAAAGCGAAACCTGCCACCCGATTGATATGATCGGCTATGAGGTAGGCGAACCGAAACGAGGTCGAGCTGAGTTCGCGTTCCAGTTTGCGAGCCCATGATCAGTTGATTCGAGACGTGGCGGCGCGGCCCACCGTCGCGGACCGTGACGATCGAGAACCGCATGGATGGTGCTTTTGGTCGGAACTCTGACATCCCGGTCGAGCCGTCTGATTGGCCGCAGTCAACTGTAAACAGTGAGAACCAACGCTGAATGCAGGAGTTGGTCGCGGGCGCCGATCGTGTGCGAGCTTGCCAGCACTGTGATTTCGAAATGATCTGTCTGCACAATGTCCGCGATGTTATGCGGCCGGTGCGCGACGACGTTGCGTCAGCAGTTCGATTTGGCGAGAAACGCCCTTTTGAAACGCGGTGTCATTAAAATGGCCGGTAACGCGGCTGTCACATCAACGTGTCAATGGATTGTGGCGATCACCCGAATCAGGCGCGCGATAATTGATGTCGTTGCCCGAATGGATGCACACCCTGAAAGTCATTGCGCTGCAGAAGACGTTTGGCAGCGGCGCCCGACTGAGGGGTGTGGGTGTCGTCGTCAGCGTTGTCATCGCCGGGCTGGCCCTATTCGCGCTGACCCATGCACTCAAGAATGTCGATTACGACGAAGTGTTTGGGGCTGTTCGACGCACAAATGCCAGTACGGTCGTGCTGGCCCTGATGCTGGTTGCGACCTCATACGGCAGCTTGACTCTTTACGACCTGCTGGCGCTGCGTACCATGGGGCGCACCGATGTGCCGTATCGGATCGCAGCTCTCGCGAGCTTTACGAGTTATCCGATTGCACACGGTGTCGGCGCGGTGGCGCTGATCGCGCCGGTGATCCGCTATCGAATCTATTCCTACCATCGGCTCGGTGTTTTCGACGTAGCGAATATCAGCTTTCTGACCGGCCTCACATTCTGGTTGGGCAACTTGACGGCACTGGGGCTCAGCCTGCTTGTCGCGCCCGATGCCATCAGCTTGATCGATTTTTTGCCGGCACCGGTCAATCGCTGGCTGGCAGTGGCGCTGCTTCTCGGGGTGTTTGCATTCCTGCTCTGGACGTGGCGCCAGCCCAGACGTATCGGAACCCGCCGCTGGCCGGTAAGGCTTCCCTTAGGGCCCGTCGTCTTGCTGCAGATCGCGATCGGGATTGTCGATCTTGGCGCCGCGGCGCTCGCAATGTACGTATTGATTCCCGCCGGGCTGGATATCGGGATCTTCCGCGTGATTGCGGTCTTCATCGCCGCGACACTGCTGGGTTTCGCAAGCCATGCGCCGGCAGGAATCGGCGTTTTCGACGCCGCGATACTGATTGGACTTGGCGGCGAAGGCAGGGAATCGCTGATCGCGGCTCTGCTGATATTCCGAGTCTTGTATCACTTCCTTCCCTTTGTGATCGCACTTGGCTTGTTCGGCGGTCTGGAGGGGTGGAGGAGCATGCACGCGAAGCACTAGAGCATGATCCGGAAAAGTGGGTACCGGTTTTCCGAGAAGATCATGCTCAAACAAAAGGATAGAGCGGGATGACGATTCGAAGAAAAGTCATCCCGCTCTAGCGCGTGAGCCGTTCTGCGCATCTCAGACGGACGAATTGAGCTTGAGCCCAATCATCCCCGCCACAATCAGCGTCAGGCAAAGAATTCGAACCGGATCGGTCGGCTCGCTGTAGATCAACATTCCGACGATGATGCTGCCGACGGCACCAATCCCGGTCCACACGGCGTATGCCGTGCCGAATGGCAGCGACTTGAGGGCGAGCGCCATCAGCCCGAAGCTTAGCGCGATCGCGACCAGGGTTGCGGCGGTCGGCCAAAACCTGGTGAGCCCATCGGAATATTTCAGGCCGAATGCCCAGGCGATCTCCAGCAACCCCGCGGCAAACAATGCGAGCCACGCGCTCACGGCGTCGCGGGCTCCGGCGGAAGCGTCAGCACGGCGTATTGAGCATAGCCACGGAACGGTCGTTCGAACTTCAGATTGGCGCCGGATGCGTCAGCCATGGCCGACAGCACGCGCTGCAGATCGTCGCGCGGCGTCACATCGAACATCGCAAGCCAGCGCCGTAACAGCGCGCGGGCTAGTTCAGGCAATCGTTCCTGGTTTCCGAAATCGACAATGTGTAGACGGCCGCCGGGCTTGAGGTGGCTTGCAGCCTCCTCAAGAACCCGGCGCCAGTCCGGGATCATCGACAGACTGTAGGAAATCGTCACGTGATCAAACGACTGCATGCCAAACAAGGTCTGCGGGTCAAACCCCGTTCCATCGCCGTATGCGGTGCGAATTCGGTCCGTCAAACCGCGCCGCGAAATGGCTGTCATCGCAGACGTCAGCATTTCAGTCGAAACATCGATGCCGAAAAATCGCGCAGCCGGATATAGCCGGGCGGCCAACACAAGGTTTCTGCCGGTTCCGCAGCCAATTTCCAGCACGCTTGCCCCCGCGCCGGGCCGCAGGCCGGTGATGAGCCGGTCTCGACCGAGAAGGTAGTAGCGCCGCGTTCCATCATAGATGTGGCGCTGCCGGCGATACATCCGGTTCATGCGGTCGGTTGCTTCGACCGGCCACGAGATACCTGCGCCGATCTCGGAAGGATATGCACGCATCCATGCACCTCTTAATCGCGTGTGTCGTCCTTTCCTTCTGATGTTCGCGCGACAGGGGTGTGACAGGTGGCGCCGTTCCGCGAATGGCCGCGAAATAGCGCGTATTCCGCCGTCTTCGCTTCTGCCCGCTGTCGCAAAAGTGCAGTGCGCGCGCGATAGCATCGTCAGATTGTTGATTCGGAGGATGGATGAACACGCAGCTTATCGCGGACGCAGTCCGCAACAGCAGGGGTCACGACGAAGCGACCATTTGGGACAGGCTTTTCGCGTTCTGGTTTCGCCGACTGGTGTACACCCAGATATGGGAGGATCCGGAAGCTGACCTTGCAGCGCTGCAATTGCCGCTGGGATCGACGATCGTCACCATCTCATCCGGGGGGTGCAACGCGCTGTCCTATCTCACGGCGAAGCCGGCGCAGGTTTACGCCATCGACCTCAATGAGGCGCACCTTTCGCTGCTCAAGCTCAAGCTCGCGGGCCTGCGCGCTTTCTCGAAATACGCCGATTTCTGGCAGTTTTTTGGCCAGGGCGCCTCGCCCTCCAACTCCGAGCTTTATCACCGGCGGCTGCGGCCGATGCTCGATGCCGATGCGCGCGCTTACTGGGACAAGCGCAACGTGGTCGGACGTCCGCGGCACGCCTATTTCACCGACGGGTTCTACCGCCACGGCATGCTCGGCCGCTTTATCGGCCTTGCCCATTTGCTGGCGAAATGCGCCCGGATTGATCTTGAGGCGTTGCTGAACGGAAAAAAAGACGCTCCCGAACGCATTGAGGCGCTGGATCGTCTGCATCGCCTGTTTCATTCGCCGTTGGCTCGTTTGATAACCGGCACCCCCGCTCTGCTGTTCAGCCTCGGTATTCCGCCCCAGCAGCGCGCCTTGCTGGGAGCGGGCGCGCCGCTTAACGAAGTGCTTCATCAGCGGTTGTTGCGCCTGATCAATGGTCACCCCAACGAGACGAACTATTTTGCGTGGCAGGCGCTGCATCGCAGTTACCCTGGTCCCGGCGACCGCTGTCTGCCGCCTTACCTGCAGAGCGGCCAGTTTGAACGCATGCGCAACGGCGCGGGGTTGATCATTCCAGTCCACGCCAATCTTCGGCTGTTCCTGGAAAGCCTTCCGGCACGCGAGGTCGATGCCGTGGTGCTGCTGGACTCGCAGGACTGGATGGCGCCGGAAGAGATCCGCGCGCTTTGGAATGCGATCGATCGCACCGGCAGCGACAACGTCCGCGTGATCTTTCGCACCGCCGGCGCGGAGTCTCCGCTGGAAACCGCGGAGCTTGCGCCCCTCCTGCGCATCTGGCGTCGTGACGAGGAACGAAGCGCTGTTGGCTTCGAGCGGGACCGGTCGGGAATTTACGGCGGGTTCCACTGCTACGTACGGTGCTGATTGGGTCGGAATATCATAGTCGCCGGCTCCGGCATTAGTGACCCCTGCCGGCATAGATTTGATAGAATGTGATGACGATTTCGAACGCGATCAGCAAAACGATAATGATTTCGAGGCGCAGCGATCGGCGCGTGTCGATGATGTCAGCAAGCGTATTGGCCGTTTCCGACACTACGGCGAGCTTTCGGCTGAGCGTATCGACGCGCTCTTGGAGTTCGTATTCGTCTTCAAGCCGGGCGTAGAGCCGCTCCAGGTCGGGGCGATCCCATAATGCATCGGGCTTTTCGGCGATTGCGACGCGGCCGGATACTCTGTGCTGGACCAGCAGGGCATTCCCGATCAGCTGCAAAACCCCCTTGCGGTCTCTTCGGGTCCTTCCGTGATCTGCCAGCTCTTTCGCAAATGGCTCGATGATCTCGAACACTTTTTCAACTTCGCGTTCGTCATGGGCAAGCACGACGCTCTTGGCGAGGACATCGGCGATGACAAGGAGCTTTTCCGGCAACATATCCCGCAACTGAATCGGCCCTCCCGCCTGAACCTGATCCTCGGCCTCGCTGGCGAGTGCAACGATGGCGGTTTCCTCCTCAACGCGCGCGAGTTTGCCGCCGATCCGGGGCTTCAGCTTTTCCAAAAAGCCGATTTCATCTTCCGGCGAAAGCCCGATCAGTACCGCGACGCCATAGCGAAAAAGAACAGCGATGCCGGTCTTGCCAACCCGAATCGCGAGCGGGACTGCTGAAAGGGCCTCACCTTCAAAACCGATCGTATTGATCCGGTCACCGACATGCAGGGCATGCGCGGCAACCCGTGTCCCCATTTCGGCGGAAATTAGTTCGGGTTTGGTCATCACGCCGTCTCCTCAGGCGGTCGCGGCTTCCGCAGCCGTACCCGTTGCCTTTGTGCCGATAGTACTCGAGAATTTATCGCAAGGGTGTATTCCGACAAGACCGGATGGGATTGATCGCGTGTTGGCAGTGGCGCGCAGGTTCGGGCATTTGCTCAAGCGCTGACACGCTACCGCAATCTTGGCCAGATCCGTTTTCTCAAACCTCCCGATGGCGGCATCACCGATAATTTTGGCTTGTCCTGCCTCGTGGTCGCCCGCGCCACACCCGGCAATGTCGATCGGGGCTGTTAAAATCCAGGCGTAGAAAAACCCGCCGGCTGAACCGGCGGGTTTTGGGGTTGTTCGATTTTCGAACGGCTTAATTCTCTGTTGCGGGCGATTGATGCGGTCATGACGCCTGCGCGGCGTGATGTCATGCGATTGGGGGCGATGATGGAATAGTGCCGCTGATTTGCCCGACGTGTCAAAATGTTTTCGCAGGATTCGCTCAAGGCATCCATGCCAGCGACCACCATGCTACTTTGCATGGGGTTGTTTTCGATATTTTAGCTGAAAGCGAGAGCCGCGTCGGCCCTTGCGGCTGTCTTTCCCGTTGATGATCGCAGCATGGCTTGCCAAGCGGTAGCTCGCGAACCGCGCAGCCCGCCTTCGCCCGATGGGCTCCGGCGCGGCAGCCTTCCTCGCTTCGCGCTGAGCGTCTCTCACCGAAGAGATTTCGGTTTACGAAGAAAACACGATCCAACCAAAGGAGAGAGCAAGATCGCGGTTCAACGCGATGCCAGCGCGTTCACGCGGAATTGGCGGCTCCGACCAGGTCACCAGCGCCCCGGCGCCCAGAACAAAGCAAGCCGCTGGCCTTCGGCGATCTGATCGGACGACATTTTCGACGCCACCGCATTGCGAAGCCGCAGATAGTAGTCACGCTCGCGCTTGGCCGCATGCGCCGCCGCCAGGTCGAGCCATTTATACGCGAGCACGACGTCTTGTGGTACGCCGTGGCCCTTGTCGTAAATCAGGCCGAGCCTGCTCTGCCCAAAAGGCTCGCCTTGCACGGCCGCTCGCTGATAGAAATCGGCGGCGGCGTCATAGGCTTGTGGCACGCCGAAGCCGTTTTCATACATGAAGCCCAGCAGCGCCTGCGCCCGTGCGTTGCCGCGCAGCGCAGGCGCCGACAGCGCGCCAACCGCGCGCACGTAATCGCCGCGGGAATAGGCCGCAGTCGCGCGACTGAGTGCGTCGGCATGAGCCGGGCGCGGATCGTTGGCGCCGAACGAAGAAATGACCAGCAACGTTGTCAGTACAATCCGCCGCACTGAACTCGACCTCCATAGTTCGCTTCTGATGCATCCATCCCCGAATGTGCGGGGCAGGGCCTGCACCGTGCCTTCGGTGGCCTCGCGTCATCGCAGGTCGCGGACCCGTGACTCATTTGCTACGCTCGCGTTGATGCTGCCGCGAAGTTTCGACCGAAGCTCTTCGGCAACAACATGAGCATCCATGCTGTCGCGGATAATCTGGGGGCGGATGAAGATGATCAACTCGGTACGGGCCATCTTTTTGTCCTGATGAGAGAAGGCGTCGCCGAGGCCCGGAATCTGATCGAACAGGGGAATCCCGTTGCGTTGTTTGTTTTGCTGTTCGCTGATTAATCCGGCCAGCAGGACGGTCTGGCCGGTGGCCACTGAAATCGAACTCCGGACCTTTCGTTCCGAGACGGTCGGGGTCAAACTCGCGGCGGTAGCAGGCGAAACGTTGCTGATTTCCTGTTCGACGTCGAGCCTGACATTTCCGTTGACGTTGATGCGGGGAGAAACCCGCAGAATGATACCCGTGTTGCGATAGTCGATCGTGTTGACGACCGTGTTGTTCGTCGTCAGCACCGTAGCGCTGCCGGTGGAGACTGGCACGACATCGCCGACCTGAAGGGTTGCCGCTTGATTGTTGATCACAACCAGGGATGGGTTGGACAACACCTTGACGCCGGTGACGGTGTGCAGCGCGTCCAGGATGGCGCTCGGCTGCGACTCCGATCCGACCAGGAAATTGAATCCGGGGAATGCGCGATTGATGAAGGCGTTGGCGACCGTTCCGGCGGCCGCCGCGACCGGCGCAGACGTCGACTGGGTGTTGAGGAGGGAGCCCTGGTCTGGCCTTAGTCCCAGATTGTGGCTGGTCAGGTAGGTCTGGACGCCGTAGCTCAGCTCGTCATTAAGTGTGATCTCGGCGATGGTCGCGTCGATCGCGACTTGCAGCTGCGGCTGATCCACTTGCTGCAGTGTCGATGCGATGATCCGGTAATTCTCCTGATCGGCATAGATCAGAAGGGTGTTGTTGACGGCATCGGCCGTGATCCGCACGCCTTTCAACATCGGTTGGCCGCCGGAGCTCGTGCCTTTGCTGTCCAGCGTTCCGGCATCCGATGTGTTTGCGCCCGGCGCGGTGGCCGCCGTTTGCGTGCCGAAGCCGGTGGTGCCGCCGGTATTGGTTCCGGATGGCATGCGGGAGCCGAAGCCGTTCGACGACGACGACGACGTGTTGTTGCCCAGGGAGAGGCGATCAGCGCTGGATGTCGCATAGGTGCCCGACCCCGGCGCGATCTGGCTGTCGGCGTTGTCGAGTAGGCTTGAGGACGATCCACCGGTGAACATCTCGGTAAGCACGCGCGCGATCTGGCGCGCCTCGCCGTATTTTACCCGGTACACGTGAACGCTGGTTCTGGCGGTGTCGGCATGATCGAGCCGCTTGATCCAGGTCGCGGCGGTATGCAGCAGCGCCGGCTTCTTGCTCACCACCATGATCGCATTGAGGCGAGCAACCGATTGAAACTTGATGAGGTTCGCGCTGAGACCGTTCTCGCCCGAATCGACGATCTTTTCCAGTTCCGCGATAACGGCTTCCGGAGCGCTGTTGGCGATGGGGAAGATTCCGACCGACTGACCGCGCATCCAGTCGAGGTCGAAGCTGAGCGCGGTATCTACCGCCGTGCGGCGTTCCGCGCCGCTGCCTTGAATGAGAAGCAGGTTTCGCGTCGTGTCGGCGCGAACCATTCCGGCTTTGGTCGCGAAGCTGTCCATCAGCTTCAGCAGTGTTTGCGCTGACACATATTGCAAGGGCACGACGGAGACACCGTAGCCGGGTTCGGGGCTGGAGGCCGCCGCATCGACCCGGCCCCCGCCGACCGCATCGCCCAGCGGTGTCAAACGGTAGCCGGAGGCGTCGCGAACGAGCACGATCCCACCGAGCCGCAAAGCGTTCTCGAGCACGAAGACAATGTCGGACTTGGCCACCGGCCTGACGGACACGAGGCTCACGGTGCCCTGCACCCTCGGATCAATGGTGTAACCCGTTTGCAGAATGTCGCCCAGCACCACTTTGGCGACGGTGGCGACAGGGGTGTTTTCGAAATTGAGCTCAAAGCCGTTGCCGGTTGCGACCGGCTGCGGACGCGGCTCGGAGACGTCGGACACCTCGGTACCCTCGAACATCACCGGCCGGCTGCGTTGGCCGGCATTGGCCCCGGCGGCATTCACTTGCTGTGGATAACGAGGCAAAGTGTCGAGCGAGCGGACCTTGTCGATGACGTCGATATCGAGGCCGCCGCCGGAATTCACGGTTGCCGAATTGCAGGACGCCAGCAGGACAACGGACAACAGCAAAAAGCCAATAGAAATGCTGCGACCGACTGGCGGGGACCAGCCCGGGTTGGCGACGCGTACCATATTTCCGCCGTTCCAGCTTTATGTTCGGGTCCAAGGGTCATCGGAAGGATCATCGGGGGATGATCCAAGCTGGTCGGCATACTTAGCGGCGGAATATGACAGTTATAGTTGACCGGTGCGGATCATCGACCGTTCATCACCTGTGTGCGGCATAATTGCCGCGCGACGGCAAGCCGACGAAACCGGCCACACCCAATTCTTTTGTGAAGCCGACGCCCCGCGCGCTTCGTACAGCTGTCATGTTTCGGATCAATAACCACGCTGCAGCCGACAACTGGTCGACGGCGGGCCGATGCGCCGTGCTCCATTGATCGGCCTGAGCAAAAACGGCGCGACTGGAAAAGACAGATGACGGGCGACGATTCCTTGCAGTTCGTGGAACATCTCCGTCAAAACAATCACTTGACGAAGACCGCCGGCAACGGCGAGCGCGCGGAGCAGGGCGGGTCCGAGCGTTCGCAAAGCAAGCTTTGGGAGCTCACGGACCTCTCGGCCAGCGATTTCGCCGATGAAGCGGCGCGCTTCTTCGATCTTGGCCGGGTGACGCTCCACGACATGCTGTCTGCCGCACCATTGTGCGCATCATTCACGCAGCGCTTTCTGCGGGAAATGATGGTGTTTCCGTATCAATCGGCCGACGGCGGCGCGGTGCTGGCGGTCGCCGATCCGAACGATACGGCGGCACGGCGCGCGGCTGAAATCGTGCTCAGGGCGGATGTCGCGGTCAAGGTGGCGTCGGTCGAAGACCTCAAGATTGTCCTCGATCAGCGCCTGGGCAGCGACGACGTCGAGCTGAGGGACAGCGATCCGCACCAGCCGCGCGAAGACGATATTGAAAGTTTGCGGGATCTTGCCAGCGGCGCGCCCGTGGTTCGCGCTGTCAATGATCTGCTGGAGAAGGCCGTAGAACTTCGCGCGAGCGACATTCACATCGAGCCCTTCCACACCGGGCTGGTGGTCCGCATGCGCGTCGACGGCCTGCTGCGGCCGGTGGCGGCGCCGGCCGGCGTGCTGCCGCAAGCGGTCATTTCGCGCATCAAGATTGTCGCCAACCTCAACATCGCCGAGCGCAGGCTTCCGCAGGACGGCGCCGCGCGGCTGCGTGCCGGGCGGACGGATATCGACATTCGTGTTGCGATCATGCCGATGCAGCACGGGGAAACCGCGGTCATCCGCATCCTGCCGAAGGATCGCGGGCTGCTCGTCGTCGAAAAGCTGGGATTTTCGCCGGCCGACGATGCCACGCTCAGACGATTGCTAAAGCTGCCCCATGGCATGATCGTCATCACCGGTCCGACCGGAAGCGGCAAGACCACGACGTTAGCGACGTTCCTGTCGATCCTGAACGAACCGGGTCGAAAAATCCTCACGGTCGAGGATCCCGTGGAATACGACATACCGGGCGTCAACCAGGCGCAGATCAAGCCGGCGATCGGGCTGACCTTCGCAGCGGCGCTGCGGTCGTTCGTGCGTCAGGATCCTGACGTCATCATGGTCGGCGAGGTGCGCGATGCCGAAACCGCACACGTCGCGATTCATGCTGCCCTGACCGGTCACCTCGTTCTGACCACGCTGCATACCGAATCGGCGGCCGCCGCGGTGCCTCGCCTACTCGATCTCGGCGTCGAGGGATATCTGCTGCGCTCCACCTTGCGGGCCGTGGTCGCCCAGCGGCTGGTTCGCCAGCTCTGCGACCGCTGCAAAACACCAAAGACGCTCGCCGAGTCCGATTTTGCCGATGATCCTCAGCTGGTCGCGCTCGGTTTTCGCAGCGGCGAAACCATTCAGGGGCCCTGCGGTTGCGAACGCTGCGGTGGTACAGGCTATCGCGGCCGGCTCGGCGTGTTCGAGATTCTTGAACTCACCAATGAGGTTCGCGAATTGATCGGCGAAAAGACCGATGGATTGAAAATCGACCAGACGGCAATCCGCGCCGGAATGACGACGATGCTTGATGACGGCGTCGCGAAATGCCGCGCCGGCCTGACCTCGCCCGCGGAAATACTCCGCGTCACCATTGCGCGGTGAGGGAAAATCGTGCCGAATTTCCGCTACCGGGCCCTGACGCAGAACGGAGAGATCGTGCACGGCACGTTATCGGCTCCGACGGCGGCGGAAGTGGCGCACCGTATCGAGTATCTTCGGCTGCTGCCGATCGAAACCATCGAGGACAAGGCAACCGTTGCCGCATCGGGCGCCGGTTTCGGTTTTTTCGGCCGGCCGAGTCCGGCGGAAGTGACGACCTTCACCAGGGATCTGGCGCTGCTTTTGAAGGCGGGTGCGCGTCTGGACGACGCCCTCGAATTGCTCGCGAGCGACACGGATGTCGGCCGGCTTCGTCCGGTGGTCGGTAAATTGCGGGCGGCACTTCTGACCGGAGAAAGTTTCGCCGCTGCGGTCGCGGATCACCCGGCCTTGTTTCCCGCCATGTATGTCGCGCTTGTACGAGTCGGCGAAGTCTCGGGCACACTCGATCAAGTGCTCGAGATGCTGGGAACGGAGCGGGCGCGGGCCGAGCTGATGCGCCGCAAACTCACGGATGCGATGCAGTACCCGGCCTTTGTCCTGATCGCCGCAGCTTGCGTCATGCTATTTTTCATTCTGTTCGTGCTGCCGCAGTTCTCGACGGTGCTGCAGGATTTCGGCGCAAAATCAGACTCCGCGCTCAGCGTCTTCATCAAACTGTCGGACTTTCTTCGGGCGAACGCGGTCGTCATGATGCTTGCGTCCGCTTCGCTCGTAGCCGGTGTCTGGTGGCTGCTTCGCCGGCCGGGCGCTGGCGCCGCGATCATGACCGCGGTTTCTGGCGTTCCCGGCATCGCCGGCGTCTTTCAGTTTTACCGTACCAGTCTGTTTTGCCGCAATCTCGGCGTTCTGCTCGGCAGCGGTGTCAATCTCACGGCCACCTTGCGCATCCTGGTCGACATCATGGCGGTCACCGGAAGCGTTGCGACCTGGACCACGGCGGCGGATCGCGTCCGTCATGGCGGCAAGCTTTCGGACGCTCTGCTCGCGTCCAGCAACATACCGCCGATGGCGATCCGCATGCTGCGGCTGGGCGAGGAAACCGGGCAATTGCCGGTGCTGGCGGGCCGGGTCGCCGAATTCTATGAGGCGAAATTGCAGCGCAGCCTTGATCGTATTGTCGGCATCATCGGGCCGCTTGCCATCGTCGCCATCAGTACAGTCGTCGGGGGACTGATCGTATCGGTCATGACAGCGCTTCTGTCGGTTACGCAACTTGTCGGATAGAGCAAGGGTTGGTTCATCATGAGATTGGCGAAACATGTTGGCGGGTTTTCCGCTGGGCGCGCGGACAATAAGCGCCGTCAGGATCCGGGCCAGCAGGGTTTCACGCTCGTGGAGATGCTGGTGGTGATCGCCATCATCGGCCTCATCATGGGCCTGATCGGTCCGCGCGTTCTCAATTATCTCAGCGAATCGAAAGTCAAGGCCGTGAAGATCCAGCTGCAGAGCTTCGGCAGCGCGCTCGATCTGTTCTATCTCGATGCGGGCCGGTTTCCCTCGACGGCGGAAGGCCTGGTGGCGCTGGTGCGCCGGACACCGGGCACGGCAGCCTGGAACGGACCATATCTCAAGGGTGGCAACGTCCCCAACGATCCCTGGAACAACGCCTATGTGTATCGTTCGCCCGGAGACCGTGGCCCTTACGATATCCTGTCCTATGGATCGGATGGCCAGGAAGGCGGCAGCGGTCTGGCGGCCGACATTTCCGTCGAAAACATGGCCAGCGCGAAAAATGAGTGACGGGAAGGAACGCGGCTTCACTCTGCTTGAGATGGTGTGTGTGCTCGCGCTCATCGCCTTGATGGCGGCCGTGCTGCTGCCATTCATTCCACGCACTACGTCACGCTCCCGCCTGCAGGCCTATGCGCTTCAGACCGCGACGCTTCTGAAGGCGGACCGCACTGCGGCGATCAGGCGCGGGGCAGACGTCGCCACGCTGGTCGACGCCGGAGCGCGCTCGATCCGGTCGGGTGCGACAATGGACATGATCCGTATCCCCGATGATGTCCGCTTCGAGGCGCTGTTGCCGCAAACCTGCAACCGGCGCGCGGTCTTGTCGACCATCAGTTTTTTTGCCAGCGGAATGTCGTGCGGCGGGACCATCGCGCTGACGCGCCTCGACGCCGGCTACGAGATTCGCGTCAACTGGCTGACCGGAAGGATCGAAATTGTCTCGCGCAACTCCGCCACCAATTGACGGTCGCGAGGCCGGCTTCACGATCATCGAAGTGCTGATAGCGCTGGCGGTGGTTGCCGTTTCCATCGTTGCGATTGGATCGGTCATGTCGACAAACGTGCGCGGCGTGCGCTTGCTGGAGCAGCACGTGACATTGATGCAGACAGCGCGCACTGTCATGACCGTCGGCATCCCGCCGCGCGCCGAGCTTGGCCCGGCCGAGTTGTCGGGGCGGATCGACGACTA